>Ga0126342_10003993_pt1 | contig 24816 bp, 21 predicted proteins | sample Cyp1metagenome_FD_92528 | JGI IMG/M metagenome (GOLD analysis project Ga0126342, IMG submission 92528) | Coral microbial communities from Lord Howe Island, Old Settlement Bay, Australia - Cyphastrea 1 metagenome | ecosystem: Host-associated > Invertebrates > Cnidaria > Coral ...
GTTTTGTCCAGGCTTTGCTGCTTAAAACCGATTTTTCCAGCCGTAGCTGCCCATACAAAAGCTAGAAAAATAGGGAACTTGCTTTTGAAGGCGCTGAAGACCTCAGTTTCCTAGTTTGATAAACTAGGATCTTTCTGTTTGTCCAAGCTTTGCCGCCTAAAACCGATTTTTCCAGCCGTAGCTGCCCATACAAAAGCTGGAAAAATAGACAACTTGCTTTTGAACGCGCTGACAACCTCATTTTCCTATTTTGACAAACTAGGATCTTTCTGTTTGTCCAAGCTTTGCCGCCTAAAACCGATTTTTTCAAGCCGTAGCTGTCCATACAAAAGCTAGAAAAATAGGGAACTTGCTTTTGAAGGCGCTGAAGACCTCATTTTCCTATTTTGACAAACTAGGATCTTTCTGTTTGTCCAAGCTTCGCCGCCTAAAACCGATTTTTCCAGCCGTAACGGCCCATACAAAAGCTGGAAAAATAGGGAACTTGCTTTTGAACGCGCTGACAACCTCATTTTCCTATTCTGACAAACTAGGATCTTCCTGTTTGTCCAAGCTTTGCCGCCTAAAACCGATTTTTCCAGCCGCAACTGCCCATACAAAAGCTGGAAAAAATAGGCAACTTGCTTTTGAACGTGCTTGTGAAAACATCAAGTATGCGTGAGGTACTTGGCATTCCTAAGTATCAAAAACTTCCCGTTTCTGTTCGAGTTGGCCGTCTTCCCCAAAAACCGCCGGAGCTCACAAATGCCCGGCTTTGGCGCCGGGAGGCTTGAAACGCACAGGGGCTCGAACCCGCCCTGGTCCGGAACCGCCCCCGGTGCCCACAAACACGCTCGCACAGCCTGTTTGACAATTTTTCCTTTAATTTGAGGCCCGCAAACCTAGCATTCATCAAAAAACAACTCCCAAAGCTTTCAAAAAACGCGTTTTCCTACTTTGACAAACCAGGATCTTTGTGTTTTGACCGGGCTTTGCCGCGTAAAACCGATTTTTCCAGCCGTATAACTGCCCATACAGAAACTGGAAAAATACGCAACTTGCTTTTGAACGCGCTGAAAACCTCATTTTCCTATTTTGATAAACTAGGATCTTTCTGTTTGTCCAGGCTTTGCCGCCTAAAACCAATTTTTCCAGCCGTAGCTGCCCATACAAAAGCTGGAAAAATAGGGAACTTGCTGCTGAACGCGCTGAAGACCTCAGTTTCCCTTGTATGGTGATGAGCTTATTTCTGAGGCTAGGTCGTTATTTCGGGGTGATGTCGGTGACGTCGTTTTAAATTGTCCAGATAAATTCTTGATATATTTGGATCAATCATGATAAATCACACCATCTACTTCAAGTGATTCACAAAGCAGAACCAGGGTAACCAGGGTCATTTTATGTTTTTTTTCTATTCGCTGCTCCGGGGCCCCCGAGAAATGAGGTCATCCAAAGACAGCAAGCGACACAGTGCGGTCCACTCGATTCCTTGGGTCGAAGAAAGCGACAGCACCGGTAGGGGACATGGGGAAGGGAAGTTTGGAATAGGTGTATATCACCCCCCAACAAAAAATATAAAAGTAAAGTCCCACTAAAGTAGTGATGACATACTTTTCTATCTTTTGGGGCGTTTATATGAATCAACCAATCTAACAAGTTCTCAAACATGGGAAGCCTGCTGCTTTCACCGTTTTTGTGTAGCCTGATGTGGTTCCATTCCGCCCACAAAATGGACAGTAAAATCCCAAACGAACAGCTGGTGAAATCCCGATGTTTGCTGATACAAATACCCACCATCTAGGCACAAGAAAAACAATTGCTAATTGTTGTGAGGGCCGGTGAGGTCGTCAAAGTGTTCCATGAAAACAATCCCGGTCCCATCCCATTATAATCTCATTAAAGGCGGCCGTTTATATTTAATCCTTTATGCTGCAACAAATTAAACATGTGTGTTTGTCTTTGTTGATTTTCTCTTTTGGTTCATTCATTGTGCTTGCTTGCGAATCAACCCCTCCGATACTGTCATTTTAACCTGGCAGTAATAAATTAGAGCTGCCCGTCCAGTATTCTCTCTCTTTCTCTCTATCGCGAGCCGGTGGAGTACTGCAATATACCATTTCTTATCATGTGCCTATTGGTTGAAATACCACGTCTCATCAACCAACCAATAAGGACATCTACTGCGATGGGGAAAAACTCGAAGTAGGCCCCTTAAGGCTCCCCATGTTCCAAATGTGGATGCCCAAAGCTCCGAAGCGCTCCCTCTCCACTGAACAGATCTGAGTAGGTGTACGAAATCATCATTCTTTTCGAATGGCTTGTTATTAACTTCCCCATGATTTCATAGCTAAATCATGCTATATAATGGTCACCATGATCCTATATATTATATAATTCCCCATTCTTCGGGTTGAACTCGCCATCGATGCGCTTCCAAGGTTCCCTTCCTCGTCGTCCTCCGCCGCATGCTTCTCCGCTTCATCCTGGCAACCAGCAAAGAATGGTCATAACTTATTCCTGGATTTACTGAGGAATACGATTATACCCCATTTATAGAATGTATAATCCCATAGAAATAACCAATTATAACTCATAAATGGCCATAAGTGTGGTTAATGGATGGTTATTCCCCCAGAATATGGAGGTTTCCTAAAATGGTGGTACCCTAAATCATCCATTTTAGATTGGGATTTTCCATGATAAAACATCCATTTTGGGAGTATCCCCATTTATGGAAACCTCCTCTTAAGGAACCCCCCAAAAAAAACTACTCTATTAATACGCCTGTATTCTAAAAATCGATTCCCCATTCCTAGCGGATTTCCCGGAACATAAGCCCAATCATCTTTAGCAAATCAAGGAATTGGAAGATGATGGGATCTTCCGGCCTTCTGTTGGGACCAAACATGCTGCATTGATGGATTAGCGGCTGGTGCTACCAATGGACCAAAGCCTGAAAAACTGGCTGGTGCGTTCAATATTGATTTTTTTTCTGTGAAAACTGTCAGGAAAATTTGAGAATCGTCCTAAGTCGGGATGGAGCAAAGACAAACAACTTCAACTGACAACTAAAGGTTGGTCAACAAACAGACAGAAGATATGTATATATACATCATGAGGAGTTGAGACCGCGCAAATAATGCCAGCCCGCAGCTAGCCGTGGACTACATATATGCTCGTAATTACATCCAATGAATAATGCACCATAGAGTTCATCGCGTGTAATATATGTCAAAATAGAATCGCCCGTTTCAAACACACACACACATACACATACACACACAAACTTCCAAAATGTTGGTCTGAAAATGTGTGTATACCCCTAAATCCAGTGGTTAATCATCATTATCCTCACTTACATGGCCACTTGGAGTTTTACCCCATTTTCAAACACACCCACCAACGCGCAAAGAGGGCCTTGAGCAATTGCCTCGCATCCTGAACGTGCAGCTAGATCCTTCTTCTGGTTGGCTCATAATCGGCCCAATGGTTCCAGTAATCTGGATAGGTTTTGAAACTTACAAGAGTTCACAAACTTGAAATGTCTGTAAAGCTCATAGTTAGTCATAGTTGTCATAGTTACACCTACCAAATGCTGATTATCATCATTTCAGTGAGGTGACAGTGAGGCTTATAATTCACACAGAAGAATGGATTGTCAGAGTCAGCCCCATTCAACTGATAGCAGCTATCAGCACGCTAGGGTTTTAAAGCTGAAATCGTCTGCATGGTTTAAGGCGAGACAAACTAAGTCACACCAGTTCCCTCTGGTAATTTAAGATAACTATGGAACAGTTACACATATTTAATTACATACAGTACTAAAAATGGTGATCTACCACAACTATGTTAAATCACCAGAGGTTAACAATTCTGGTGATCATAAATCCGCATTGCCTCCTGGTATATAAGAACACCCAGTTGTGAACCACTTGACAAACATATGTTGAATGATGCTTCAAGTAGCAACTGCGTGAAAGCATCACTTTGGGTCACTTGGGAACCATTTTAGTCGATTACATCACTTCTATAATCGTCCCAAAAGTATGATATCCCCAAACTATATCCCAAACATTCAGGAAGAAACATTTCCCATATCCCGTTTTATACATCACAGAAATATCATCTTATATTATATCATCTTATAATTATAGATTGACGATAGGTATACTTTGCTATCATCCATATCAAGCCCAATGGAGTTCGTTGCCACGTGGCATGCTTCAGCCACTCCTCTCTGCAGTCCTGCGCGCAGCTGCGTGCAAAAAAGGCCCCGTTTGTTGGGTGCCAAAATGATCGTGAAGGTGGCGAGAAGGTAAACTTTTTGTCCAATAACTGTGGTTTTAATGCAGATTTCAGCGGATTTATAGCTGACTTATGTTATAGCTAGGTTGGTGAACATAGCAATTGTAACATGATGTAACTATGTGTTTCCTTCTTACATATACAGTTTCTATCGAACTAGTTTTTGGGGTTATAACTGTAACTGTGGGGCACCGCCTTGCAAGTTACGGCCATTGAAACTTGAGGATAAAATTTGGCACCACTTGATGACCTGGAGATAACAGACAGATTTGCAAAATCCGGGAGAGCGCCAGGTGATGCCTCCACAGTTGTGTTTATTGCTTATTATCCATCTGCATATTGTTGTCAAGCTATAATCATCATGAGCCGGAGATAAGCGAGTCATAAATCAAAGGCAGGGTAACTATGGGACGCTACCTTGCAGGACATAATCTTTTCCCCCATGAAATATAAGGTTAAACTCTGCAGATCTTCGCTCAACCATTGCCACCTGAATTGCGACATTGGGTTATGATTAAGGATTCACTTTTCTGAATTTCCGAACAGGGACATAAGGACAGGAAAAACAAACAGGGATTGTGCATCCTATCTGTATATACACGTACTTCTGGGATGATTGGTATTGGTGCGGTAGGTGTGGATAAAGCAAGTGTAGTCACACATGTACGTGACGGACAATGCATAATGCGCAAGAACAGTTCATGGACATCTTCAAGTGGAAATGCATCCGCAAAGCATGTTTTGTTGGAAAACATTTGTGAACCAATGTGAACCATATGGAAGTTGAAACGATCCTACCATCAGGCACCATTCCCTCGATGCTGTTGCCATCCAAGAAGCAGTATGCATCGCATATCTCTCCACATTGGTCCCTTGGAGGTTTTGAGGAAATCGTAGCTCAAACCAGCCATCAATCTCCTGAAACAAATCTGACGGTTTCAATGTCTCTGAGGGAAAAACAATGTCAATTTATCATCCCGGAAGGGAAATCCGAACGTTTGAAAACTTGGGCTGTCACAATGACATCAAAGCGACAAGGAGGCATGCACAAGCTGTGCAAAACACGGAAAATAAATGACCTGTGCGTAAATGGTGATATTGCTCCTGAGAAACATTAGCGAAATCACATTGAAACCTATTAGGGCTAGACCGCTATTTCTTTAACTCATGATATCAGTATACAAGTAGGGTTCCTCAAGCAAGTGGACAAGTAAACAGCATGCAATTTGTAACGGAGACCCTTCAAGTACCCATAACAACATGGTGTAGTTATATTTTACCATTTCAGGGGTTATTTGGAAAAGCCCAGAATCGAAAAGTTGGTACCTCGGATCTAGTTCGATGATTCTCCCCATGAAAATCGACATATTTTTAGTTCGGGGATTCTCCCCATGAACCATGTTTGATTGGCAAAAGGATCCGGAAGGTACTTTTTAGCGCTGGAACAAAAGCAACATCTGTCAAGTTCGATTGAATAAAATTTGATATCGCACATGCGAAAATTGTGTAACACATGATTCCCCCCAATGTTTTTTCAATCATAAGTGAATATTAGCGACATGTTCTCTGGAAATGAGTGTATATCCAAACACCCTAGGCCCTAGGACTTTAGACATCCCAACAACAATAATTCCAACCATGGCTCCCGTCGCCGCTCCCCCATTCACCACATCGGATAGATCAACCCTTCATACCATCGAAGCGTTCATCCCATCGAATTCTCCAATGATTATCCCAAGAATTCCCATAAGTTCCAACGATTCTTCCATTATCTGGTTGGTGGATGTTGGTGGAACCATATTGAAAAAAAATGAAAAATATGAGTTCGTCAATGGTTGGTGGATTATCCCATATATGAAATGGAAAATAAAAGCCATGTTTGAAACCACCAGATTATTCACCCATTATTCACCCATATTTTCCCATACTTTCTCCTGATCAAATGGGATGTCTTGAATGCAGAACTCCACGAAGCCCAGGGGATCGATATTGTCCAGGACACTTGCTGAATCCTCGGCCGAGCCGCTCCACGAATTGGTCATTTTTGCCCCCAAAAAGAGAGGAAAACGACCACTTTTTTTTTTGCTGACTTCAGGATTGGATTTGACTAATATCATCTATATCTGTTTGATTCTTTTTCTGGGTGCAAAAAAACTTTAAAATCATTTCTTTTCCAATTGGCTGAAACTTTTTGACCACGACTGCAAGCCGTGACCGACAAACATTGCCGTCTTTCATGTGGTTGGGAAACTCCTAGTAGCTCATTGGCTCCAAATTCAATAGGGAGTATGGATACCCATAATTGAATTACCTCGCAAAGCGTGGTCATTGTCATATGCTTCTGGCCCGTGGTACATGTTCCGTTGAAACTGGTGTCCCTTAACACCAGCGCATCCAATGGCTAGAGGCCACCCTCATAATGGCGGTGCTTGGCCATTTGGGGTGGGTACAAGTGTCTTAGGGCATGTAGATGCATGCCTAAAACAACTCCCATAGATCCAAAGATCTCCCTCTAACCACTGGATAGATTTGAACATGTTCCTTTCTCTCCCGTCTCGCCACAGGGATCGCAAAGGTATTTAATTAACATTTAGCCAATACCCCGACATACCACAACACTATTGGCACATGCCAATAAAAACCAATATAAACCAATATACCCTCTAGTAATTTCACAGAGCTATTGAACATGATCATTTATAGTTGATTTACCCATTATAAATGTTGATTTTCTATAGCAAACTGTTAGTTCACCAGGCCGGGTAAACATTGGTTGGATTTCACATGATTTCACGGACTTCTGTGGTGTCAACGGCCTGGTCAGGGGAGAAACATCTTGGATGGTCATAACATGTCATAAACTGATCGGCATGGCATATACTCTGTCAAACACTGCAAGCTCAAGTATTACTAATAAAGTAAAGATACGACGAATAGCGCATGTATGATTATTTACTGATAACGTATAATAATGTATACTTTACCAGAGTGTGATTCTTTGCCGTATAGTTTGTTACTCATACCTCATAACTGTAAAGAATCACACTCTGGTAATCAAACCTAGCAGCGGAAAATATAGTCTCATGCCGGGCGGAAATAATCCACGCATGGGTAATTGTTAATTGTAAGGTAGCCACCAAATATGGAGCTCAAGTTTAGGAAACAAAACACAAGACCAAACCATTGCATAAAATATCAGGTGGCGAACACAAAAAAAAATCATCCCCCATATCACCTGAAATGGGTGGTAGAATGGTAGAATTCTAACATATATAAGTATAAACCCCACAAAATTATAGATCTATCATATATTGTATTATAGGTTCATCATGCATTATAAACAATCCAAAATTATCAGCATATATAAACCCGACAAAATTACAGATACCCGCTGGTTATTTAAATAGCCATGGAAAATGGCCCATTTATAGATGCTTCAACTATTAAGAATGGTGATTTTCCATGGCTATGTTAGTTTACCGGAGGGTAAAATACCATGCCTGTTGAAAGACCAAAGCCCCCCTTTTTTGTCGGAAACCTGGGCATTTTTCATCATTTTTCGCCAAGTGTCCGTATCGTAGACCTGGACTCCAGGGACCGCTGGAGGTTTTGCGGGCGCCAATATGGGCTGCAACTTCCCCCAGATGGCCCAGGGGACTTAGCCATGATATAACGATATAACCATGATACAACCAACATGCCACAAAAACATCAGCAACAAACTTGGGATCATTCAATGAATGGATACTGGATAGTTCATATTGATATTGCCATTTCAAGTTGGCTAAGGGTGGGTATATTGTTCAGGTCTAGGACCGGCTCGTTGGCCGGATTTCCCAGGAAAAAAATGTCCATCCCGTCAATCAGAGGGATATATCAGGGGTTTGGCGCCTGGGTTCTTTCTCATTTGGGTCCTCAAAGGAAGGGTCCATCCGAGACAAATCCCTACAGTTGAGAAGGGGACATCGGAGTCAAGGGTCCGTCGCCATGATTCGAGTAATTATGATGCTCACCGGGGATTCAGACAGACCCTACCATTGAGAAGGGACGACGACCTGCATCCAAACCTTTGAATTGAGGAAACAAAACTACAGTATCTTATGATGTTATTTTGGATTGCACTTTGGACAGGCTACCATCATTTGAACCTACATGTTCCATGTTTTTTCTCGTCCGTGTTTCCCACTCATGAGTGGCATGATCGGCTCTGATGCTCCATCCTGGCCCCATTCCACCAGCTGACATTAGCCCCATGGATTTTTTTTCGCTTCTCAGAGGATTTGCCCTACCACTCAGTCTGCATCTTCTCGCTGGCAAGGTTATTACAGCCCATCGAGAAAGCATTCAAGCAGTAAGTGTGGTATAGACTCTCCAAGATTGGGGGCTCATTCTTTGTGTTATCACATGTCAAGTGTCATTTTTAACCATTTTTAACCATTATTAACCATTATTAACTATGGAAAATCACTCTTCTAGTGGTTCCTAGCTGTTTACATAGTATCTTTCTTTACCGATTCAATCACCTTAGCAACGGCATCATGCCCCGGCTCCGGGTGTCCTGGATGTGCCAGAAATCCATCTGATTCTCATCGATTTCCCCATGGAAACTTGACCAATCTACCACCAAATTGCCGTTCAACATATCTTTGGGGGTATATTTGGGATATTTGGGTATATTGGGATATTTGGGTATATTTTTAAGTTTCAACATATACCCATTCTATACATTCTTTGGTATATTTGGGTATATTGAAACTGCCCAACCAAGGTGTACCCATATTTTGAGACAAACCCACGTTTGGTTTTTCACTGCGACCAGTGACGTGCACCCGAATAAAGGACAAGTCGGCCACAATATCGAAGGTCTGCGCATCTCTCCTTGGTGCGGGTGACCTTTGAAGTTGAACTGCACATCCACCAGGTTGCTGGAACTTCCCTCACGTTTCCCTCCGAAAAGAAATGAACAGCACCCTTCCGGTAATTTAAGAGTTTGATGTGGACACCCATTTGTAGATGATTTGCCAGGTCAATTTTCACTCGAGGGGTGGACAGCAAATCAGCAAGTATCTATGTATATATATATACATATGCACAACTTATGCACACATATACCGTACACAAGCATAATAAACATGTAAAAACTCCAAACATTCCACCATTTTCCACCCCATTTTCCCATGAAACTCACCATGGAACCCCCTGGGACCCTGCGACTTCCGGGAGGCCAAGTGGCCACTGAGGTCTGCGGCTATTGCGAATGATCTTGGATGAGTACCTTGGGACACTGGCGGTGGCGGATATGGACATGTGATGACATGTGCATCAAAAGGAAATGGAGGTATCCACAACTCAGCACAAACACATGGGGAATTTGCTATTCACAATTTACATCAAACAAAATGAAGATCAACCCTCACCATAGGAGGTGACATCTTGGAACTTGGAAGGCGGAGCTGGCAGAGGAAATTTGCCGTTTTGGGGGTGCTGCTGGGTTGATTGTCACCTGTTCATGGGGCTTGGATCTCCTAGATTCAATCATTACATCCTGAATACTGTATATCTGGTATTTCCATTTATTTCCGTGATATCCGGATCATAATCAATGAATCATAGATTCCAAAGAATATACAATCGCCACCATCATCAGCCCCCTATGCCCATTGGATCCCCATTCCTCCCAATGAAATCAACATCATCATTATATATATACACATAATTATACCGTATATACATGATATAACCCATCATTTCCTATCTCTTATCCGCATCATACCCACATACAAGTGGCATCATAGTCATTATCATCAATAGTCCAAATAGTACCACTAAAGAAACAACAAATCACCACCACCACCACCACCACCACCACCATCATCATCATCATCATCATCATCATTGAATCATCAACCTTTACTGGGCAGTCGCTTTTCCAGCCGAGTTACTGAAGGCAGTCGTCAATGTAGACCCGTACGAAGGCATCAGGCTCGTCGCCGATGTGCGCCCTCGGCCCGGGGCGCTGCCTGAATCAAAACCATGTGGATCCTGCGGCTGGTACAGCCTGAATGCTGCAACCTATTTGGCATTGGCAAATTCCTTGAACCAGAAAAAAAGAGAAACACTCTCCGCAAGTTGGTTATAGTGTGTTTTATTTTTGGTGTGTTTTTCCCCATGTATCGCAACAAATTTTCTCATAGCCATCAAAGCCTATACCAATCAAAGGTTGGCCCACACTTGGCGAGGCCAATGGCCCATGGGAATATTAAACTGACTGCAGTGAGCCCATGCTGTAAAGTGACTGATTGAATGCATTCAAATTATATATTGTTTTTGTTTGACTATATTTGGATGGTGATTTCTAGCCTTCTCAGAAACGCTCAATTACGCTTTAGCGTGCCACTCCTCACCCTGGTTATGACCCAGCTGCCATTGTCGACTTAATGATGTTCTCCCCTGGTAGTCATATGAATCAATAAATTGCATCGAGGTTTCAGCCGAAAGGAAACACATAATTGAACTCAGCCCCCACCGGATGGTGCCCCCCACTTATAAGTTGGTTTATAAACCCCATTAACTATAGCTATGTTTATAGAGATTTATAGTTATTTCTAGCTATCTTTGGGGCCCCATCCTGCTATTCAGCTCCCTATTTCCTGGTGATCCACCATGGATCAACGACTCCTGTCGCCGAGCATCTCCAGGACTCCCGAGACACTCGGGATGAGACGCCGGGCTTCGATGAGCTCCAGATCCAGGTGGGCGAAGGGACCCAAGGTATAGTACCTCCATGGGAGGTAACCCAGGTGGGGGAGAAGAACCAGCAACAAATGTGGATTTAAGCAGTTTAAGCAGCACACAAACGAGGATTTCAGCAATGTGGATTTAAGAATTCGGATTTGATCAACACGAACTGGGATTGAACCTTTTGAATCGGGCATGTCCCTGAAATTTGGTGGAATTATGGATTTAATCAAGCAAAATGGAGACTGCACCAATCCAAAATTGATTGCTTTAAGGTGTTGTTTTTGCTGTGGGAACTATGTTGTTTAGCCCAGTTTTCCTGCATCGTTTCCCTTGATTCAATTCTGGGAGCCAACCAAACCACTGGTGGTTTCAGCAAGTTAGATTTGCACATGCAAGGTAATAATCACAAGTAATCAAACATATGACATGGGGATCTAATTTAAGCAGCAAGATGTTTATGGATCAAACATGATCAGGCATGATCAAACCCTGGTACCCTGGTGAAAAAAATCTGCGAATAGATGTTCATCCCTATTATATAGTGCGCCCATCGATCGGTGTCAAACCATAGTGGGGATGTAACCAGCGAACATTGAGATGTAACCAAAACATGTTGGAGTCGCATCCACAAGTGTCATAAACCAATTACCGAAAAAAAAACAGTTGAGAGTTGATGATGTTCATGGGGCCAAAACTTTGAACGGTTTCCCATATGCAGTGTCGCATATTTTTTCTAGACAGTCAACTTTGTTAAGTGGTACGAACTTACCACACACTCACGATTCACCACCAAGGTTCAGCTACCTTGGAAACCACCAAATCAAATGTTTATGGTCAACTGATTACTTTAGCGGAAAACTTGCAGGAAACGCCAGGAAACCACATTTCTTCGCCCCCTCAGCAAAGAATTGTCCATTGATTTTGTGGAACATGGAACCAAAATGCATGCAAAGCTGAGAGCTTTCATGGATATTGACGGTACTTACTGGTATAATTCTTGTATACGGGGGAAATAGGGGTACCCCCAAATCATCCATTTTAGATTGGGATTTTCCAGAAAATAGCTATTGGGGTACCCCCCATTTCAGGAAACTCCCGTATTATCGTTCCAGACCCCTTCCTCTCTCCGGGGTACGCTCTGTCGGGCGTTTCCAGGCAACGCCAGCGGTTGAGCTCGAAGTCTTCACCGTCGGTGATCTTATCCTTGTCCGAAAGCGGCCGCGGCGGAAGTGGATTGGTTTAAGGGAAAATCACAGGAAACCATGGGTTTTTACCATCAAAAAAAAGGGGGTTCCGGTGAACAAATTGTCCCATCAATTCTGTGAGATATGAGATTTCACCAGGAAACATGGGGATTTAGCATGATTCAACCAGTGACTAGCTTGGATTTAACCAACAAACATATGGGTAAGGCAACTACTAAAATGTAATGATATTAAGGGGATGTAACGGGATATAACCGCCACCAACATTATTTTAGATGTCCCTGAGCATTTGGGTATATACAGGTATAAGCATATTATGAGACATGCTATTTTCAGACAATCCCACGTCTGGCAACCGTGAATTGTGGCATATCACTTGGGGAGTCTCGTTCAAATTCCTTACTGTATGCATTTTAGGTATCATGTTCAATTGTACATGTTCATGTTTGATAATAACATAACATGTATGTATAAATATATATATACATACATATTATATTTATTTGTGTGTGTGATCCATTGAGCATACCCATGTTGAACAACAATGATCACCAATGAACATGGGTATATATGATATCACTTTGAAACAGTTTTCCTATATAATAACCACGGGAATAAAAGTGTTGTCCAAGAATGTCGGGAAAACAACCGGAAACATACTTGGGACAAATTAGATGGGGATGGCAAATGTATATGGACTGGAAGGCATATGTGTATCTAAATGAATCAATATGGATTCATTCCAATGAATTTAAATGCTTATCTTCAATCTGAAACACAAGTTGTCTCTTTTGAGTGGTGAACTGGTTGTGGTTGGTGGTTTGAGGGATGAACACCCTTTTTCGTCATGGCTCTTTTCATGGCACCCAAGGGTTGGTTAGAGCAAGGGGCCCCAACTGGAACCCATTTTTGAGGCCAACCATGGAATGTAACAATGCCACAAGTCACGGCCACGCTTGCTAAGGCTACATACACTATGCTACAGCCTCTGGCACTCTAACAGTTTGCTATTGAAAATGGCTCTTTATAGTTGATTTACGCATTAAAAGTTGTGATTTTTCCATAGCAACGTTAGTTTACCAGAGGGTAGCCAAGGGTCAATGATCTTCTGCACACGCTGATTGCCAGAGGTTGCTTTCACCTTCTGAGACGCCTGGCGGATGCCGCTTCGCTTCGACTGTGGCAGGCTTTACTTTACGGAAACGCGGAGTTAAACGTGAAATCATAGCAGCGGATAGTAAACCATAAAATGAAAAAGGACATGTGTGGATTTGACAATATAAACCATAATAAGGGAACATAGTGTAACAATAACCGCCAACAAAAACTCAATATATATATATATATAATTAAATATATATCTGAGCATCCGCAACCTGCCATCCATCCCCATCTTACGGCCCGGGGTCACCCGCACGAGCACTGACTTCCTCTTTTTGCGACTGACCTGCGTGGTGGAGGACTTGTGGATTTTTTCATCTGACGAAGATGTTGTTGTTTACCCACCACATTCAGACATTCAGAATACAAATATAGTTATTTTAATATAGTGTTCCATGTTTGTTCCATATATGTTTACAGTATACGTTCCATGTATGTTCCATGCTCAAGTCAACAGTCACCAAGTCTTTGGGAAGACATGGATTTTCTGTTCTCAAGAGACGGTCAAACCTTGGTGGCCCAGCCTCCAGATCAGGAACCAGCAACTCAGCCTGTCCCATCTGTCCACAGAACTGGAACCACAACAGATTGGCACAACATCCTGGAATTGCTGTGACAAAAGGGCATGGTTTCGCCCATCCACTATAGGATCATCATTCTAACTAAAGATAAGATGAAACCACCAACTCTTTGGAATTTGCGCAGGGGACGTTAAACATCTACACCTGTCTGGGAACAAACAATGTTTTCCCATCTGAATATCATGTAATTGCTAAATCGCTTTGACAAATGGAGTGACATACCCACTTCAATCAACATCAATTGGACATGTTTAACTGATTGATGCTTGTGACACCAATCCACTGAATTTGTTTGTGGTTGAATGAGGAAGCACTGCAGCAATGGTTGGCCTCAATACTCAATCCCAAATATCTTAACCCCTACCCCAATGGATAGCAGCAGTCACCACTGCTCTCCATGATTTTTGGCGCCTCAGAGCCACTTCCAGAATTTCTCCTTCGCGACGCGGCGACGCGACCATGGCCGCAACACATAGCGGCATAGCTGGTTGGTGGTTGAACCACCAACCCCTCTGAAAAAAAAAATGAATCAGTTGGGATGATGACATTCCCAATATCATGGGGAAAAAACATGTTCCAAAACCACCAATCAGATAGGTACTGGCAACAAAAGTGGGGCACGAAAAAACGGTCATTCATGAAACGCATGAAGTGTGTCATACGTTCAAATCACTCAGCCACAGTGTGGGATCACCTGCAACCTCGAACTGACAGTTTGGTTTAAAAATATTTAGGCCTCCAACGTACAACATGTGTACAGTTATTAAATAATATTACACATAGAAACACTTCACATCACACTCAACAACATCATCTGGTTGGGAAACTCTGATTGTAGCTCCAACTGGCTCCCTCCATTCATTTGGATCCTCAGTCAATTCAGGAACGGACCCCTATCCGAAATCTCCTTGGAATGATCTGGCTTACCTGCAGGTCTCATGGCACTGGCCCCAACTTCTGCGGTGTTTTTTGCTCTCTTAGAATGGGGGATAGAAGGTGAAATAGATATTCACCATCATTCACCATTGGATTTTGAATAGGTAAACCATCTGTAAATTGCAATTTTCCCATCACTATCTTAAGTTACTAGAGGGTAAACCGCGGATGTGCGTTTGCATTGACATTACACTCAATCCAAACATGTGCTTGTTGGTGCTATTTTATTGATTGTTGAACATTGTGATCAACCTTGAACATTTTGTGGATTCCTAATGTTAGGGCAAACCTCATAAAAATCTTGGGAAACTGAAGGGTCAGATTCTCTAAACGAGGCAGGCCTTGTCATCGTAACGACAATAAATTTTACATTGTAAATGGCTACAGGGTCCCAATGTCAGACCCCAGCACTTTGGTCATTTTCTGTACGGACCAGCTCTTGGTAGACAACGATGTGGAACTACGCCCCAACTCAGGTGACCTGCCTTTGGAACATGAGGATCTCTCCTTCACTGTGTATCGACTGTCCATGTACCAAAGCATATCACAACAAGATGCAAACGATCAAACGTAAGATCCGACATTAAATACTATCCATTTTGGGGAGTGGGTGCCTTTGGGAGTATTCTCTCTCTCTCTCTATATTTATATATATTGAACCATCATTTTACAAATCAACCACTTGGTTTCATATCCAGCATATCCGCATCAGGCCTGGACCCCCCACCCTCAGCCGGGACACTCTGCAGCCCATTGGAACGTCACATGTCGCTCTACAGCTTTGGTAGGTGACAACGGTCCCAAGCTGCAAATAGGGTTCATCAGGTGGATAGCAAAGTACTTCACAACATCCTGGTGTATCTTGGGCTAAATGTGTGCAACTATTGTTTATCCTTGCCAATATTCATGCATATATATCCTGCATATCTGCATATCTAAGATGGATAAAAGAACTCCTGCGGAACTTGGCACTGACAGGCCACGCAGCCACTTTTTAACAAGGTAATGATTCACCTTAGAATGCCGCAGAAAATTAATTTTCAATGCGCATCATTGTAGCAAATGTGCGAAAATAATTTGGGCTTGTTGGTTTGTCTAAGAGTCTAAAAATAGACTACCTCGAATTCAGTGGGTTTGAAAAACACAATCTTCCTGTTGAGGCGCCACTCTGTTGGGAGGACATACCACATGTTCAAACACATCCATCTTGAAAACGGATATCGGAACTGCTGAATTGCTTCGCCTCATATCATCATCTCAGAATGCCAGCTTGAGGCTTCAACGCGGGGTAGGATCCACTCAAAAGCGCTTATTCTTTTTTGCTCACGGCCACAGCTGCCACCATTAATCAGCAAACAGGTACGGCCAAGGATAAATTGTGTAGTGTAACCATCATGGTTAAATCATGTCTTACATGGGATAATTGACAATTAGAGAATTCGTGGCAACAAATTAATTGACGGAAAAATTCTGGGTTCCCACGTCCACGCTTCATAGATTCATATAGTATGCTGTCCTTCAAACATGCCACACAAACAGGGGCCCACATCTTCTTACCATGTAGCCCTCTTGATCTTGATTCCTGGGCTGCTCTTTTCGTCTATTTCACGTCACCTAATGGCACCGAGGCATTTTGTACCGATAAATTCTGGCTGGGGATTATATATCTTAACCTCTGGTAATTTGTCATAACTATGGACAATGGACAATCACATGTTTTTTTTTGGTATCTCATCCATAATGTTCACCATCACGGTGAAGTCTCGAGCTCAGACAAATCAACGTCACCAAAGGGGGATAAATTTCCCATCAGAAGAAAAACACGTCAGAAAGTACCTTGGAATCTGTTCGATGACTTCACCCAAATGCTCCATGTATGGAATATGTATCAACATTTGCCCCAAAAGTTGCCCAAATGTTCGCTTCACCCCATCTGGAGCTGATGAAGTGATGAATGACCCATGCATATATACTGCATATATCTATATATGCACAAAATCACTGGAGGTTATGCCATCTATAGTACATATATGTACATATACTATACATATACACACATATATATATATATATATATCGATATATCATGATCATTCACATTCATTCACCGAACATTCCGCCCCATCTCCAAAAAAAAATGACAAGTGAAATTAAGTGGGTCCAAAAAAAGGGAATTTCAAAAAACTGGGTCTGAACACATGCTGACTTGGTGTGTCTGAAAACATTGGCCTCTCAAATTAACTCGTTAATCCTCATGCCCCAAAATCAAAATTGCAATTTTAGCGGTATACCCTACTTTCAGCCACACCACTTAAATCCAACTTTTTGATGCTATTAATTATATAAGTTATATATGGTTGTATAAAACGCAAATCCCAATTTTCGTTGGCTAAATCCCCAATTGTTGTTGGTTACCATCCTTGCCCAAGTAGCCACCCACCATCCAGGGCTCCCGGACACCAAACTGGGGGCAAAGACACAGTCAGACTCACCCGCCAGCAGCCGCACGGGGCGTGAGCGATTCACCTCGATTCCGCCGTGGCGACAACAATGATTTGGAGCTGGGGCATTCCATGTCCTGGAAATTTCCCTACCATTTTATATACACACCGCCAACAAAAAACTGCCATGAATGAAGGATGAACACCCCCAAATGCAAAATTGGAGTTTCTCCCATCCAACTGTACCACCACAACCCAATCGTATCCCAATCGTCAACCCCGTTGATGTGGCAAACTCAATAACAAACCATCCTCAACAACATCACCATACATGGGTGTCATAAACCATCCCCAGGTGGTAGGTTTATGGCACTGGCTTTACAAGTACCAAATTATTCAATCCATTGTTCATCTATTGTTGCTGGTTATATACCAATTATTAAGCATTCTTAGCCATCATTACTCAGTGGATTCAACCATCATTAAGTTATGAACCATTAGTAAGCATCATTACCCATATTACAATACCATGATTGTCCATTAAATTCCACTAAATACTATAACATACTATAACTTAATGGATAATAATGGTATTGTAATATGGATAATACTGAATATTTCCATTATTATCCATTAAGTAATAATCAGATATTACCATTATTATCCATTATTATTACCATTATTATCCATTATCCCAAAAAAATACTATAAATTATTACTGAAAAAAATCCATTCATTGGGATCACATTTTCCCAATGAACACCAAGGCCTCATCTCCACCAAGGCTCCGTGGGCCGAGAGCTGACCAACAGCGGATCACCTCGACCCGGCAATCCGCATGGCTTTGGCTGCTTCCTCTGGTAATTCAACAGTTTGCTCAATACCAAAGGAACACAAAACACATGATCTACCATTGATTTACCATTGGAATAACGCTGTAAATATGGGACATTTTGTAGATTCTGGAGAAAAAAAGTATTTGTGATACGCAAATCGGCGAGCTAAATGATTAAATGGACCGTTTTCCACAGCTAACTGTTAAACGGAATCCGTAAATTCCCATTGAAATCCCAATAAATATGAAAAACATCCCATTCAAAGGCCATTTCAGGTATATAAATTGGAGGTGCATACCATATATAGGCCTATGTAAGCGGATTTGCCCCCAAAATATGGTTTTATAATATGGTACAGTACAATACCTCCATTTTAAGGTCCTGAAATAATTTCCGCTGATTAAACCTGATAATTCCCATTGGAATCCCATTTAGCTCCCATTAGTTAGTTGGACTTTGGTTGGCTACCTCTGGTAATTCAACAGTTTGCGATGGAACACCCCAATATCTAATCGGCAAATCCTCTATAAACGGACCATTTTCCATAGTATATTGTTTGTTTCAAATGGTCAACGGTCTAATTATATATTTTAATTGGACAACACCTCGAATTTGCTCAAGGAACCTCAAACGAATAAACACAATTTAAGTCGATTTCCCATTGCGAAAATAAGCCGAAAGTCATCGACAAACCACAAAATCTAGGTGAAAAAGAGTTAGTTACGATTAGTTCTATCCCATATTCTCCAAGGAACTATCTTGAAATATCCCTATGCACACAATGGAGGTTTCCTCAAAATGGGTACCCCAAGTCACCGGTTTCAAGACTAAAATGGTCATCCCAAGTCACCATGACGACTGGATGATTTGGGTACCTATGGGTACCTCCATGACTTCGGAACCGAGCAACGGCTGCGTGGCGTATGGGGCGCCGTTGGCACGTGGCAGACGGAGCCGATCCAGCCCCCCAGGCGGATCTTTGAGCGAAGGAACCTGCGGTCTACCATTTTTGGGCATGTCCAGGGAGAAATTCGTTTATACCATTTATACCCTTTTATCTGATTAATATGGTAAAACATGGTAAAACTATAGTCATATGATCACTATAGTTCACCAGTGTAAGTTGGTTAATTATCATAATGAGACTTGACTATACTATGGCTATAGTGAGTTAAGTTGAATAAAATTACCAATATAACTATCGCCATATGATCATGGGTACCCTGATACATGCTTATACAAATACCAATCTAAGTATAGAGCCAGACTGTTATTAACCCACCGTTTTCGGGAAGTATTGATGATTCCACCCATCACCTGACTATAAACTAATGCTGTTGTTTTTTTTACTCCCTCCATCCAACTATAGCATACTATAGCAATATTATCTTGATGTGGTGGAATTAAAGGTGGATTTATGAGTTATAAATCATTTTGATTATTATAATGTAACCCATATACAGTCTTGTGGTATCTTATGGTCATATTATGTTCTACTTGTGGAATGACTAATCTTTAAGGCACCCAATCAGAACATATGATTCTCTCATGTTCGGGTTCCCCTCCGAACTGAGGGCCACGGAAAATGGTCGCAGGAAGGGATTGCCGAAGCACTTTGATTTGCTGAAGAGGGCAATTTTAAAAAAAGGAAAAAAACGGACAGACGGCGTAGATTCCCGAGGTGGTACATTCAACAACGGAAGACATCAAGAATCACCAAATCTAAGTCCCTGGTTTGTCCCATTTGTCGATGAGAATCATTGATCATCGTCAATACGTTGGGTTGACCCATTGTTTCATCGACCATGGGCTGGATCACCGGGCACCCAAAGCCACAACCGAAGCACCTCAACATGGATTGTCCTCCTCCTTGAGACATTCCTTGGTGCTAACCACGCCGCAAGATCCATGATCCAAATATGACCCTGGGATACTGCGGGGAACATCCTTAGGACACATCCATGTTTCAAATTCTAAATATGTCCAAATATCATCAAACCAGAACAAAAGTGATTATAAGTGAACCCGTGGATGTTGCTGCAATTTTGTTTTTCATTCTTTGCCACGTTTTCTCCACATGGCACCTCTAGGCAGTTCTTCCAAGCAGCCCATGAGAACAATCCGCTCGCTGTGGCCATTCAGCAAGGCCGCCTCCGACGTTGACGATTCTCATGTGCATGGTATTTCCATTGCCCCTATCCTTATCTATAGGACACAATTGCAGGGGGAGAGAGAGAGAGAGAGAGATAGAGAAGAGGGAGAGAGAAAGAGAGAGAGAGAGAGAGAGAGAAAGAGAGAGAGAGAGAAAGAGATATAGAGAGAGAGAATGCGAGAGAGACAGAGGCAGAGATAGAACCAAAGACAAAATACGACAAAGATCAAAAGAATCCCATTGAAAAACCTTCATTTTAGTCTCCATTTCATTTCTCAGGACTGCTATGATGTGGCTTCAGTGTAGCTGCAACATCCTTTGGGTTTACCAAAAAAGTACAGTAGCTGATGTGACCCCGCTTTAGCAAAGCACGTGAACTTGGCCAAAAACACATCACATTTCACATCGTTATTGTACCTAGTGACCTAGTGCTTTTTTCCCGGTTTGCAGAGCATCATGACATGAGGAAATCATGCCATTCTGACGGTGAACTGCTGCTTTGAGCAACGTGCGCCATGGAATCCTTGTTGCGTCCCAGCCACAATGAGGATTGCCCTATCAGAAGTTGGTAGCTGTTGGGAACGCCAAACCACCAGGCCCTGCAAAGCCTTTTTGAGCACTGAAATCCGGTTCGTGTCTCGGCACTACCTTCTGGCCTTCGGGCCAGCTGACACGGCAATATCTTCATTTTCATTTGCGATAACCATGGGAAACGATGGCGAAAGGGATTTGGGAAGCTGACAATCCACACATTTTGGCACCTTGGAATGTTGCCATGGCAAGCTTGGTTCAAAGGCAAACTGCAAATGGCCTCCAATGGGCCTCCAATCACTTGGAGATGGGAATCCTATGGAATCCCAGAGGGACCGTAGTCGTGAACTGGCTGAAAATTCCGTGAAGTTAATGTGAAAAAACATCCCTCAACCATCAGTAGCCCGCAAGTTCAACCACAATCAAAAATACGAGGGTCAGCAGGGTCATCATTCCAAAAATGGAGGAATTAATAGTAATAATAAGCAAGTAATATTTATATATATATATATTATGGTTCAATAATAATAGCAGTAATAACAATGCAACAATAATATACAATAAGGAACATTAATAAACAATCATGTTTCTGCCTCCATGAAGGGACCCATTCAGAAGTTCGAAGCGCCAAAAAAAACGAGCATTCACCAGTCGTTTGACCAACAAAAGTACTGCTGTGGATGAAGGAAGAACAGCAACATTTCTCCTGGTTACCCTCTGGTGTACTAACATACATCATAGATGTGGAAAGCCCACCATGAAAGGTCATGAACGTAGATCAATTTTCTAGGGTGTTACCATGGTTTTCTACATCTATGTGAGTTTACCCTTGGGGTAAATCCCGGAATTTTTGCTGCTTCACCACCCTTAAAAACAGGGTATACCCAGCTACCTTCGCTCCTAGACGGCTTGAAAGCGGCTCAACATTCACGGCTTGAAAGCGGCTCCCTCAGGCGCCCGCCAAATGTGAAACCAAAGCAGTGCACGGCAGGGTCGGCTGCACAACTGGTGGTGGCTGAGTTTTGTGTCTAGCCCTACCTGGGACACATCCAACCTGGTGATTATCCCAAAGAATGAACCCAACCAACTCCTAGGCCACCAACTGTGAAAAATGGGTGGCCCTCTAGAAATCACAACGAAACCAGGGGAAAAGGACCTGCATGGGCATGGACCTACAAAAAATATAATTATATATATATATATACATACACATTTATGTCTGTGTGTATGTATGCATGTATGCATGTGATGTAATGTAATGCAATGTTATGTTATGTTATGTCTATATATATATATAGTGTGTTTTAGATATGATGCATCTGTAATTGTACGCTAGAATCAAAAAATCCAAACATAGGCAAACATACGCAGAGATCAAATATGGAACCAACAACCAGAATGAGAGCAAAATGACCTCTCATCAGGATTCCCGCACATAGCTTCCCTGCATTTCCCTGCAATCAATGGGTTGACATGTAACAAATGTAACACATCGTTCAATCTCGAAAGTGCATCCTTGGACAATGCCGCACCCCAGTGCATGCTGCAAGCACCCCAGGTGTAAACCATTCGAACAGGTTCCGCTGGCTTTCAAAGCCACCAAAGTTGAAAAAAATAATTTGGGGGCATTTTATGTTGTCCTCGCTCTTCCGAGCAAGGGGCGTTTTGGCCAAATGTCATCACGCTAGCTCAGGTCTGGCCCAAAAAATGGGCAGGGGAGAACTGTCTCAGTCATAGCAAAGCATCTCCTATGCATGGTCGGTGGGTTGAATGGCTGAGGATCTTGAACTACCCATGTTCAGGGACTGGGAAATTGATAGAGACATATCTAGAATCTAGATCAGACATGATACACCGAGTATTATTATATATATATATTATCATTAAATACAAATATATACTAGTTTTCAGATGCAACCACAAAACATAAAATGGGTTTGGACTTGTACCCATATGAATGTGGCAATGGGATGATTATCCCAGCAAAGGTGAATGGAGTGAGCGAACCAATTTATGGTGAAAACCCCCTCCAAAAGAAATCACAAATGGACACAACATGTATATATATATATATACATTGCCAAATGCCAATTTCCCTTTGAAGAACCTCTGTGTTGAGCCATGTTGAGCCGTTTTGTTCAGCCACCATTTGCACGTGGGAAATGCACACCCATTGCTGCATTACAATGCCGAGCTTCTAATTCGAAAGAGCTTTTGGACTCTTCCATGTATTTCCTGAGCGGCGCACAGGGCAATAAATCAGTACCCGTGTTGACATGCATACGTACATTTAGCCACAAAAAAAATAGAGAAATGATACAGGCATATATCCACGGATTGTGGAAAATCGTCCATCACCCTTATTTGGCAATTTGTATCAAACATGCCATCTCCCTCAGAACTGGAAGAACACATTGTTCTATACTATGATTCTATACCATAGCCTTTTGTTGCGTGAGCAGAAACTTGGCTCTTGGTCCCAGGCCTACAGCCCTATAGGCTCCACAAACCTAAAATGAAGTTGGGTTTCAACGCAGGGGAACCATATGACACCAGCATCAAGGCACCGAATCCTCACCCAAACACCTCCAACCCTTGAAAAACACATGGAACCCAAAATGGGTTTGGAAGATGGTATTCCCAAGTCAAATCCCCATTTCCGGGGGTCCCATTTTACTTTTGGTTTTCAACTAGAACATGTTTGGACTACACTGAAAGCTTCGCACCTACAACTCTACATCATCCTATGTATACATGTATATTACCAATGTACTACATATATAGTAAAGTTCTACATAGTTTCACGCATATATATATATATATATTATATTTATACGTGAAAATATGTATACGCACAAACCAAAAGAAAACAAAATGCTAATTTAGAACTAATTGTCAAAAGGAGTGCGCTTTTCTATCTTGTTTGGTACTGCTGTATATATATATAAATATATTATATATATAGCACTCGTATGTCGAAAAAAAAAAAATCGAAAACAAACGCGATAAATAGATTAAGGTAAACAATATAAAATTACACTTATACATATACCTACGCATACGAACTTGTAAAAATATATCTTACCATCCCAATTATACATATATACATCTAAATGTACATATGCACACACACATAATGGATAGTTCTTTCTGTTAAATCCAAACAGAACAACATGATAATATATATATATATATATATGTATGAAAAAAAACACATCACAAATGGATGGTATAACAATCATCTCCAAATGGTAGTTGTCTATAGTATTGGGATGTATTGGGTTTCTCACATTAGATAAATACAAAATAACATACCTTAGGCTAAACGTTTATATAGATACAGTATAAAACCCTTGCTTTTGCTAGGTTTGAATCATCTACAAACGGTGGATTTTCCACATCAAACTGTTAGTCTCCAAGAGGGGGAGCACTGATTCAATCACCTATAAACATCGTATAAATATGTATAGTTCATGATTGTGCCCTGGGGATCCCGCATTAAACACACACACACACATATATATATACATAATATGAAATTAAAAATAATATATGATATTATATGTAAAATAAATGATATTATATGAAACATGTATGATACTATGTGTAAAATAAATGATATTATATGAAACATATATGATATTATATGTATAATATACGATATTATTGAAAAACACACATATATATATATATATAAAACATATATATATATATATAACATATATATATATATACACATAAAATTCTCTATCTATCTATCTATCTATCTGCCTGTCTATCTATCTATCTATCTCTATCTATCTATCTGTCTGTCTATCTGTCTGTCTGTCTGTCTGTCTATCTATCTATCTATCTATCTATCTATCTATCTAATCTATCTAATCTATCTAATCTATCTAATCTATCTATCTATCTATCTATTTATCTACCTATCTATCTATCTATCTA
>Ga0126342_10003994_pt1 | contig 24815 bp, 20 predicted proteins | sample Cyp1metagenome_FD_92528 | JGI IMG/M metagenome (GOLD analysis project Ga0126342, IMG submission 92528) | Coral microbial communities from Lord Howe Island, Old Settlement Bay, Australia - Cyphastrea 1 metagenome | ecosystem: Host-associated > Invertebrates > Cnidaria > Coral ...
ATCTCCCATCAACGTTTTCCATGGCAATGATGTTGGTGAAGGTTAAAGTCAATGACGCAGAAGATTTAGGATGTTCAAAACAATATCATGGTCTGGCAATTGGGCAAGGGGATTTGGTGTTGGGACGAGGCTGTTGGGGATGTTCTGTGCGGTGGCGGGGGTCGAGATCCTTATGGGGTCGTTGGTTGGGAACTACTCTGTCCTCTTTAGGTGCTGATATTGCCAACTTTGTTCGGGTGAGTCATTGGTATTTTACCGGGGTTTGATGCCATTGCCAGTCGGGTCTCCGATGAAGGGCGCCTGGTTTCCTACCTGGGCACGCAGTTGGTGCTATGCTGGGAAAAAGGCTGGTATGCTCTTTGGGTTCACCTTTTGCTTTGTTTTTTTGTTTGAATCTGCTTCGGTCCCTTTTGATCATTGGTTAAATTAAAAAATAGTTTGGGCCACCTGAAGCTGGCAGGGAGGACTTGCAATGACGTTTGGTTTGTTCATGGGAGCTTCTCTGTCGATCTGCTGGTGGAGGTGTGTTCCCGGGCTGCAGCTACTGCTGTGAGCCGCCACAACACCACAACAACAACAACAACAACAACAACAACAAAAGTGAAGAAAAAAACATGGAAGGTTGAAACATGGACAATGAGAAAAAATGTTCATGTCCAAACAGCAAACTGGAGATGAACTCAAAATGTGCTTTAGCCTGAGCTAACGTGATCTCAGTTGGCACTTAGCAGTTGAGGTTTCACGCTGTGTCGGAGGTTTGTCTGAAAAGGAATTTGCAAGTCGTGGCCCACCAATGCGTGCCCCATGCAGCACTTACCATTGGAAAAGTCAATGATGTCAAAGTGGGGTGCAAGTGATTTACCCTGCAGTAATCCAGCTACCAATAGCGTATATACAGTTGCGAATTGCATGGCAGTCTCATGTGCAAATGCACAAGCAGAGAAGTGTATGTTCCAGACGCTTTTGGCTGAGCGAAAATAAACACTTTTTGTCGAGGCATTGGGTTCTTGGGCCTTGTGGTCTCATTTTGGCCCCAGCTACAGAAAAAATGTTTTCCCCGACAACGACTTGGTTCAGATCCTGTCTCCAGAAGATGCGGTTTTGGGAAGTTGTGATCACGTGGTCTGGAACGATGGCAACCACAAGTGTAAAAATTATTGATGCTTTCACAGTGTCTTGGCTTTGGTCCCGTTTTGAAACTGATCATAATTGGCGTAAATGTTGTGATACTTATCAACAAACTTGAAAAAAATTACTTGCGTGGGTTTTGAAAAATGTAACAATCAGGGTACAACAGATTTCAAGAGGACCGACTAGACAGTGGTTTCAGTTTCAGCGTTAGCCGAACCAAAACTTGTGATCAAAAACCCATTTATTTATGCACCGACCCGATGGAAGGTATAACTTGGACATGGAAACTCACCGACTACTTTCCCTTAGAAAGTAGCACTTTGGATGTGCCTTACAAGGCCACGAGTTGCCGCAAAAAAAACTTTGCAGACAGGGTGAAGGACGCACTCTCTCTCAGTTATTACGCAACTGGCCCGGATTCTGGAGCAAGGTTTTTGTAGTGACCGACGACTACCAATGGGCGATTAGCTTCTACATGTTGGATCCATGCGAACCCATGCGTGAAAGCTTCAACTTTTGTGCCAAGAGCAATGTGACTTGTGGTGTGTATTTCATTGTCCATTACGCATATGCGCCCTGAGATTTCCCCTGTCGATGTGGTGCCTGGGTGTAGGGCAGCTGCAGCCCCTCTCTGCAGTGCGGTACGAAAACGGTGGAGGTCAACAGCAGCTGTCTCGAGGGCGTCCGCCGCACCAGCTTCCAGGGGAGCCTGACCTTTTTGCTCGGCATCCCATTCTCAGCCTGGGACTTGGAACCCATTGAGCTATATACAATGGATATACGAAATGGGGCCAAACGCCATGTAACTTTGCAGCAGGTCCATCTGGAAGGTCCTGCCGAAGGCAGCTTGATCCTCGGAAGTCAAGGGATCACAGCTTGATGGCTCACTAAAGCGATAACACAAAGAGCTCTGCAGCTCTGCAACTTGGGTGGAGTGTAGGGAAGATCTTCTAACTGGGTATTTTTGGAAGTCACATACGAATATGGGAATTTCAATGACCATTCATGACCCCATTTCTGCCACCAGGTTGTTTTTGTTGCTGACATGCCATGCTCTTTGAAGTATTCTCCGCTCCCATGTGGTCATGGAATCAGAACCCCTGCAGATCTTCCACGAGTAGAAACAGTGGACAGCAAAACATTTAGTCCACACCTGCTGGTCTGGAGAATTTGCCAAAGCAGGAAGTCCTACCCTGTAGCTTTCGCAATTTGACCCTGTGAGGCAGTCTGGAGAAACCATCAGACTGCCAGCAGATGTTATAATTTTTCCTCTTGGCTCAAATCCACTGTTAAAGTTAAAGTTGATGTTTTATTGGTCAGAAAAGAAAACAACTGACAAACAGCTCCAGGGATCAGCCAAACCCCAGCCATTGACCCCCTGAGGCTCAGAAAAATGCCTTGGGTGCTTTAGCCACTCACCAACTCATCATCTTTCACATGTTTCATGGAAAAACAGCTAAAATCCAACCATAACTGGGGATCTTAAGCACCAAAATGACGGATCATAACCATTTTTCACCCCAGCCACTAGCTTCAGCAGCATTATCCTTGGGCCTTATCAGCTCCACCCAGTCCTCACCATGTGAGCTTTGAGCGAAAACTATGGCAGCTGCTGTCATCTTGGCTGAAATTTTTGTGATTGGTCAGGAAATTCATGGCGCCTTACAACAATAATCTTTGCATTTTTTTTTGTAAGTTGAGGATGTTGCTGTTCTTTGATGCACTTGGTGAGGTTGCCTTTTGGTCTTGGTGATTTCCCAAGTATGGTTGTTAAATGGTTGTCACGGAAGCTTCATTGTCCATGCTGACGTGACTCTGGCCTGAAGGCAGAAAAGGGTTGAATCAAACATGCAGGCTTTTGGCAGTTTCTGAGTTTCACGGTTGATGGTGAGTCAACAATACAATAATTTTATTCGAATGGTGTCCAAAGATGTCCAAAGCATGATCTGAACAACACAAAATGGCAATGTGTGAAGCTATGAAGCAGCACGCATGCTTTTATACACTTCCATCACTTCCATCCTCAAAAATCTGACTGCGTGAAGTATCCGCTTGCCCCAATCCTCACAAAACTGGGTCCAAGGTCTTTCACAGCGCCCGGGACTTTCGCAGCTGGTTGGAACGTGGCGAAGGCGATGGCGAGAAGGTTTTTACCAATGCACAGCTGCGAGAAAGGCGGGAGGATGGGCCCAGACCTCATGGAGCCTGAAGATTCCGACCTTGAAATTGCGCACTTTATCCGTTGTCCTGATGTACGCGGGAAACGGAAGCAAAGAAACGTCCTCAAAATATAGCGACTCCCAATCTTTTCCACAAAAATTGTATTTTCCCTCAAAAAATGCATTTTTCCCCATATTTTTCACCAAACAATGATTCAAGTAGACCCGAACTGGTCTAGTGTGGTGGTTGCCTGCCGTGGCGTGCCGCCCTGGAGGCTTGCTGATCCAAATCGCTTCTTCGAGTCCCCCATTTTGTCGGGCAAATCTGATACTTTGCCATCGGAGGCCATGGGCCATCAGGGACTTCAGGTCAATTAGAAGTACTGATCTATGTAAGGTCTACATAAGATCAATACGTATATATGTGTACACACATATATATATATATAAATGTATACATACATATGTATAAATATATAGATGTATTCATATATATATACATATATATATATATATATATATATGATATGTATATATATTTCTATATGTGTATATAAGCCTATGCAAGGGAATACCCACAAAATATGGCCCTGTATGGTACAGTACCTCCACTTTAGGGTCTTGAAATTGCCATTGGGGCTGGGCAAACAGAAAGGGTCCACACCAGGCTTGCAACTTGACGTTTGAATCACCATTAGCGCATATCCAGACAACGAGGGTGGTGACATGGAGTCATGGAGATTCTTGCGGCGAAAGGCAGTTCTTTCTCCTGTTTGGTGTCATATAGAGGTTTCCTAGGTCGTGGTATCGTCGTCACCGGTTTCAATGCTAAGTCATGGTCACAGGTGAAATCGCTGGCGGAGAGGGCCGCGCCTTTGCTGGGTGTAGGTTCCGGCACCCAGCGTTGCGCTGTGAATCGCTGTGCGCCTGGCTGCTGGTCCCCTAAGATCAAAATGGCTGGTAAATGAACTTACTGGTGCTAAACGCAGGGAATTTTCGGGAATGATCCCAGTCATCACTAGTAATAATCATCCCAGCAACCCGCATTCCCCATAATATCCATCCATTCCCTGCGTTTAGCACCAGTAAATGAATCTTCATCCAAAAATTGTTTGGTATTGTAGCATTGATCCCCCTGGTTGAGGTGTCTCTGAGTCGGAGCATTTGGTGCGTTTGTTGGCTGCAGAACGTCTCAGTGCGTTGCCGGTGCTGCATTTCGATGGATCCATCTACGAGCTTTTGGACGTGGGCGGATTGGCAGGAGCCTATGATGATAGTTGCTCTGAGGGGTGCAGATAGACTCAGATAGCTGGTGCACAGATTGCAAAATTAGGATCACTTGGTGCACAGAGTGCAACGAATCAGGGAACCTCAAGGAAATGATGTGGGTTGGATGCCATAGTTTTCTCCGAACTAGAGGCCACTGGCTGTCCACTGTCAACCAAAGATAGCCAATCAAAAGGGTCGGGTCAGTCGGGTGATAACCGATAACCTGTGACATGCTGGGTGGCACCGAGTGCATCAGGTCGATGTTTTCGGATCAACTTACCCGCTGGTTCCATTGGTTCCATTGGCTCATTTTTGTATATTTTTGTCGCTTCCTACTGGCATCTTTTGAAGATCCAGAGGTCCACTAGGTCCACCAAGGCCACCATGATACCATGGAATACCATGGAGACAAGTTCAGGAGTGTTGCCATCTCTGGCGAACTTGCTGCACGTCGAACGCTGCGAGGCGGGACGATTTTTTTTGGGTTGCAGGTGCATGGGTCAGAATTACAAAATTGCATGGAGTGGATAATACTAGACAGGATAGTTTTGTGAGTCAACTGACTTCCGTTTTTTGGACCCATTGCCATAGCCCTACGTCTGTCAAAACTCGGGTAAGTTCTTCAAATGGAGCGGAGTGGAGCTCAGCTCCCACGGAAGGAGCGGCCGATCAGGTCTGCCCCAGAAGGTTCATGGAAAAAAACATGGGTAATTAGTAATTAATAAGATATCAACATCCATGAACAGTAACCTTTTCCTCTTTGCAACTTCCTGACAGTTCTCAGGCCTGCAGGCTGTCAGAAACGTACAACCAGCACATGATCTGTATGATCGGGCGTTGCGCCCATTAATTGCGGGGAGCAAAACATCCTTTGCTCGTTTGATGCAACTCGCCCTCTGTTCAACTCAATGTCCAAGTTGAAAAAAAATGTGCGTTGCATGGCCATTCGGGCAAATGTAAAGGTCTGTTGAGGTTTCTGCCATTTTCCGAAGTGAAAAAAACATGCAACGTAGATGCAGCATTCATTCCACATACCAGTTCTTGGCATTGGGGAGATTCCCTTGAGCCAAGATAAACATTTCCAAGGCAATCGAGTGAACGTGCCCGTTTCATGTTGGAGACTCTTGTTTTGGTTGCATCAACAGTAACCACAAATGGTTGAACCACAAATCATGAATGTACCCTCTGGTAAACTAACATAACTATGGAAAATCACCATTTTTAATTGGTAAATCAACTATAAATGGGCCATTTTCAATAGTTTTCTTAAATTACCAGAGGGTAACTATCAAATATCAACCCTGAAACATCAACCATCAACGGTGACCACTGGGAACAATTAGTAGCAATCAATGTACTAAACCATGAATGTAACTTATCAAACATCAAACATTAAACATTAAAATCACCGATGGAACATGAACCATGGAACATTAACCATTGAACATCAACCTTTCATCAATGGGAACCATGAATAGCAACCGTATTGTAGGTCAGGTGTATCCACCATCATATCCATTCATAGTAGCCACTACTATATAGTGAACATTGGCCACATGCTGTAAACATCTGCGGATGTAAATTATCGAACACCATCTGTGAATCACAAGCCATTTTCATGGAAAATGATTAAACATTTGTTAGTAACTTATCAAACATATATATAAGTATCTGTGAATGTAACTTAACAACCACTCTTAAAACACTATTGAATGGCCATTGGCCATGGCCTATTTGAGCATCCCTCTTGGTCAGGCCTTGCAAGCTTTAGCAGTGGTCTTGCGTGGTGCGCACGATGACGCTCATCCCTTTGCAGCCCAATGCCGCCCGGTTTGGGAAATTCGGACGACTGGACGGGGACGGGTGGTTAAGGGAGGCGGAAGATGAAGGAACTTGGGTAAAACGATATCATCACATGGGAAAACAGAATAGCATATATATATATATACATCTATACGCGTATCTATCTATCTATCTATCTATCTATCTATCTATATACGTACACACACATATAAGTATCTATATGAATAGTATATAGTAAGAATAACCTACAGTATCCTTTTTTGGGGCCAAGTCCTCATTTATAACATCTTTTTGCCACCTCTTTGCAGAGAAACATATCATTACATGGTGGTCCAAGCCAAAGCCTAGGCCGGGAGCTGGCAGAGAAGCTTTTGTCGGAGGATTTGGAGAAAAAACTTTGGGAACTCTACATGAAGGCGCCACACACTTTTGGGTTTGGGACAAGGAAACACTGTGGCGATTTTGATGGAAACTGTGGCCATTTTTTTTTTCTGCAAAACAACACTGTCCAAAAAATAGTGCAGGTACGGTACCTTTGGAGATTTTTTTGCATTTTGGCAATGGGAACTTTTAAGCATCCAATGACTGTTTCTTTTGGGTATAAAACGTGTCATCCCATGACATCTTATCGCTATCCTTTTCCCAGAGGTTGGTCGACCCACATTTTGAACGCATCCCAAAAGGACACTATTGTGCATAACAACTTCTTGCATGATGGAGGCAGAAACATACGAAACCTCTCCGCACAGTTCGTTGTTGGTCGTAAACATATCTGGTCTTAACTTCCTTTGCTTTCAACGAGGTCAACAGGTTTCGTGCTGAGGAAATCTCTTTCGCCCCCAGAAACCCTTATGAAGTATATGGAAACGTATTGAATCTGCATATTGTTGGGCCCACCAAAGGGACTGTTTGTGATGAGGGGATTGGAACTACTGTGCATCACCATGTGTTAATACGTTATACTGTATACTTATTTATGTTATATATCTATCTATATATATAAATATATATATATATATATATTATATATATATATATTATATATATTCGTACATATTTATTGAATCTACCACCATTTTTGCAGGTGATATTGAGTTATGTCAACCCCCCAAAACCCCCCCAAAATTGCTAGAAGTTCTAAGATAATGATTGATATAAACCACTTGGATTTGTCGGGATTACTATACATCCTTAAGGTTTTGGTTGGTTCAAGCATCCCCATCCCGTATCCAGCCAGGTCTCAAGCTGTCCTCGCTTCTCAGCCTCCCCAGAGCATTCAGAGGCGTAGAAGCCATGGCGAGATGGATTGACTAGTCACAAAAGCAACCGTTGATTCAGTGGATTTTCAGTCCTCAACTGACACTGGTGGATTTTCTCATGGCTTTGACCCAGAGCCATCCCAAAAGATGGCACAGGTTGAGACAGTGGTGAAGCAAGGTTTGGAGTTGCAGCTGTGCGTTTTGGAATGCTTGCTGTTGGCGGGCTATGACCCTCAAATCAGCAGGAGCGAATTGAGAGAATTGCTGCGGTTGCCTATGATCCTTCCTGCTGCGTTCCCTTCAAAGGTTTTGTGGGGCAAAAAACATAGAAACCACCAGTCCTCTCGCCCACTCAAAATGCCATTCCAGTTTGGATGTTTGTTGGTTTCCACCCAAAAACTGTTACTGCAGACCTTCTTGCCGTTTCAAAGACAGGAGAGATCCAGAGCAGATCTGCCGAATTGCCGAGGACGGGATTCTTTGGGGGACCTGGGCAACTTGTCCCTGATCCAGCACAATCCGCCATCCCCAGCCAAGTTTGCACAGGAATGCTACCGGCAGCGGTTTTTGGGTAGCCTCCCAAGGGCAGCGCATCTGCATCACTGGCTGTTGGGTGATGCAGAAATTTGCCCTTCAGCTGCGACCAGGATGGTGGGAGGCATACGTGGCATGACCCATCCTCGTTAAACCGCCTGCTTTGTTTCTTCAACCTCCTTTTTTTCTGGTGAAAATCGCACAATTTTCTGGGTTGAACCCCAAGTTTTGTTGGTCTAAAAAAAAGCTTCCGGTCTCCCAGGCAGCCAAGCTCAGTGCGTGGGAGACTTGTGCCTGACTTTGTTCATTGAGCATCTGGATCTAGAGGACCTAGAGGCGATGTGGAGAGAAGCTCCACTTCTTTTTTCATCCAAAAGAGAATATTTAGTCTCTTCAATCTCTTCCCCCCCTAGGAATGGTTTCGTGCTTGATCTATTTTATTTCGGCAGCCCATATGTGGGGTATGTAATGACGAGAGAATCTTTTGATCCAAGCCTCCGGACCTTGCAGGCTGCGCGCCATCCCTTGCTGTCGAGCCCAGAGCATGTGAAGCATTTGCACAAGCTTATCGAAGGCTGCGGCTGGGAAGGGAAGATTGAACTTGGGAAGTTCTCTCGATTCAATTCTGCACTGCACACAGGGTGTGCATCTACGTTTTGCGGTGAGAAAGGATCAAGCCAAGAACCGGGAGAGCTGGGAAAAAGATCTCTTCATTCTCGATAGGAACAGCATCCAATCGGATGGTAGATCTTTCCAATTTCCAGACTCATGAGGATTCCAAGATGGGATGGTTTCTCGGTTGGAGGTCTTCATCCTCCAAAGGATTTTTAGATTGACCGCGCATGGGCCATATATGGCTAAAGTGTTCATTTCCATATGGGATATGCCCAAGTCTAAAATGAGGTTCTAAAAAACCGAGTCATCCACGAAGAGAATTGATTGGGAAAATCGCATCCCCAAAGCTGGTGATTTTGCTGTCGTAACTCTATGTTATGGATGGCTCTTCCAATTTTTTAACAAACATGTTTTGGAGTCCCCAGTAGTACACAAGCCATTCATCTGATCCCGCCAAATCATCCAAGAGACCATGAAACCAGCATGGTGAGGTGGGGATCCCAGCAGAACCCCAAGTTTTTCCTGGAACATGCCCCAGTACCTTGGTTCCTATCCACTTGGGCCCCTTGGGGGCCCCCTTGGGCAGCGAAAATCTCGAGGCTGGGTCGAGATCTGTCGTCACGCCACCATCCCAGCGGAAGCCACCCCGGCCACCAAGCACTGTGGGCGTCATGTAGCGCTGGCGGTGCTCGCCTGGTCAGTGTGGGATCCAAGGGGATACCACTGGTACCACACTGGTGGTGCCAGTTCGGGATGGCTTGGTAGATATCTCGAACTAGTGGGCTTTATCAACCAACATATAACTGGGAGGCACCAACTTGTAGGTCATGAAAAGGGTTAACCAAATCAGTTTTATAGGTGAAACTGTTTTTGGATGTCGAGTAGCAAAATGATAGAACAGTAAAATCCTACTAAAAAAGTAAGTAAGTGATAATCTATTTTTACTTTTCTGGGGTAACTGTAGATCTTACAGCCAGCATTTTAAGCATCATTAAGGGGGATCTATCTGATAAATGGTGGTTGATTGGTTATGCATTTTTGGGTTGTATGAACCTACATACCTATGAAACAACCACTATAATGGCATGGGATAGGCGTATTCTTAATGACTCAGTGGAAGGAGTCACTCAGGCAACCCCACCGCCCTTCGTGCTACCCTTTGGGAATGAAACACAGCAATGGACAATTCCCAATCTTGGGCATTGAAATGAGAAAATCATCCGGAAATGTGAGATGGGATCAATTAAGAACTCTTCGGGGGACATGGCAGGGCTGTCATGTTTCCCGGAACTTGGCAAGGTACTTCTGGGATGCATGCCAGAGAGCTTTCGTCACCTGGCGTAGATTCATTGCAACTTCGAAGTTCCGGATTTCTTCAATTTCTTCCAGCCTTTTCCACAAAAAACCTGCTGAAGATTCTGATTTGCTGGAGATCTCTCAGTTGTTTCGTTGCGAATTTCCCAAGGCGAGAGTCAGGGCTTCAGCTTCAAGCGCTTTTTCAGCAGCGCCGTCTTTCAGACGGAAATTCTGCAGGATGCCGTGCTCAGCATCCAGGAGCGATTTCGAACATGGCTTTTTTTGGTGCACCAAGGAAAAAAGCTATTCCTGTCTTTCTTTGGTCGATTATATATATATACACAATTATACACACCATTTTTTTGGTAGATTATAGACTTTTGTGGATTATATAATAATATAATATATATATATTACATATATAATACATAGTTATATATACATATAATATATAGTTATATATATATATATATATTTAAATACAGTAGATTACTACATTTTTTTCGGTAGCTTGATTAATTCCTTTTTTTCAAAACGAAAGCATGGTAGTTGAGAAATGCATCCCTTTGCCAAAAGGGAGTTCTACTAGGCATTTCTGGGTGACCTGCTGGATAGGAGCGTGGCTTCCTGATGTCTGACAGCCGCAATGCCAAGCATTTAGCAGCACGTTCAGTCGCCAGGTGCAGGGATAGCAAGCCTGAAAGGCTTGGGATGGGAGGACCACACCGAAAAATCCATGTTCTGGAGAATCATGGAGTAGATTTCGAGTAGTTTCTCTCCCTGTCAGGGGCCTGGTGAGCATGGTGGCGAAAGCCTTTCGTTTGGATGGTCCCATGGCGCCTGCCCATCTGGCCATCTCCAAATTAGCGCCTCGAAAAAGGGTAGGGTGGGGAAAACTCTCAGAATCTCATGAAACATGAACATCATTTTCCATGAACAGACCATGAACATCGTCATTTCGGGGCTATCCACCATGTTTCAGACGAAGCAAATTGGTGCCCGAATGTTCGGACCTTCCATTTTTGGGATCATATGGGTATAGGTCAAGTCATTGGGTGCCCCCAAAAAATTAGATGCTAAAAAGAACGTTTAAGACTAAACATATCCAGTTCAATCTATGGTCTCATGGGGCGCGACTGGAGATGAGGCGAGCATGGCATTCTTGGATGAACATGCATGCCTCGAGTTCTGGAGGTGCCAGAGAGAGAAGGGTTTCACCTGGAAGATGCGAAAACTCACGTCTTTTCACTTGCAAAAAGGAGATTGAGGAGTAATAAGTCTTAGGCAACTTCATTTCTATAGTAACCTGGTGAATAGTGACCCTGTGGTTTTGAATGAACTAGGATCCCATTTTCTTTTTGAGAAGCCACAGTGCCTCCGCACACTGAGCAGGTTGGACTATCCCAAACGTCAAGGTGCTTTTCTGATCCTCCACGCCTGGCTCATGGCTTTCCCAAGGCAGAGCTGTGTTGGGAAACCTCCGAAAATCCCCCCAAATCCCAAGGAAGAGAGTCTTTTTTCGCAACTGGCTATTTTATTCAGTTACTGAGTATACCCCCATTTTCAGACCCCACACCCAAACGGATCAAAGTTCAATGGGCCATTTTTGGTTCGGACACTTCGACCCAGCCCGAGGACGTCATGTGGGGGGCCCGAAAATTGGGGATGTAGGATGCCCAGATCCATCGAATTGGTCCAGATTATATATATACACAATATATATATATATGTATATATAATATATATATATGTATATTTTACGGACAACCAAGGGTTGCGGCATCTCCAATTTTGGATACAGTCATGTGATGGGTGCTTTTCATTTGAGAGCCTACGCATTGAAGAAGCTTTAAGATACTGACGACCAAAGAGGCATAAACAGAACGGCTGTGGCGAGAGCTGAATTCCCTAATCATTCCATCACGGACCAAAAGGCTACATCACACATTGTTCTTCTGTCATAGTATATGGTCCATCAACAAACCTGATGAAACTGATATTTGTGTCCATTTATGTCAATAGATAGTTTGAACATCAATCTGACAGTGTTACATCATTTTCAACATGGTCATGGTGGTCGGAGCCGAATCCAGCCATGCCAGGAATCTGCCGGCGCTGTTGGAATTGCTGTGTGGCTTGGGGCAGGGACCTGCTGCGGAATATGTTGCAGAACTCTTGCAGGCCAGGAGGGGCCATCCTGGGCCCCAAAATTGGGGAGATTTCATGGGGAATATGGATGATTTCATGGCGGGAAAGACTCCTCTGTTACAACATTCGATGATGTTTTCCATGGATTTCTTTGGGATTTACCGAGGATTTTGCAAGATGTTGATCCGGAAAAATCATCATGTGAGAAACTCTGGCTGCCTGGCTGCCGTAAAGAACTACCATATGGATGGTTTCAATCGCACATACAAATGGTGATGACTTGGGCTTGGGGATGGTTTATATATACTGTACATATATATATACTGTACGTATATATATATACTGTACGTATATATATATACGTATATATGTGTATATATACTGTATATATATATTATGGCCTTGGGTGAATCCCACATTAATCACCCAAAATCGCCAGCCATTGGTGGCTTGATCACTGCTTGATGCCATGACTCATTGCCAGGCTCCACTGAACATGATGCGCTTGCCCTACCGCTTGCTACGTCACATCACGGAGTTTGAGGCGAGAGGTTTCGAGCGCCAGAGGGGGGGTTCTACTGTGGGTACAGTATGTAGTAACCCCCAAAAAGATGGAACCATCATTTATTGATCCTGTTGTCAAGGAGATCACTGAAGTAATTTGGGTTTAGAGATCCCGTCATCAGCAGGATGATTAGTATCAATGGCGAATGCTACAAATTACCCTGGGATAAAGATCAGGATGAATTTGATGATTGTTGGCATCTTTTAAAGTGTAATTATTATTCTTATCAATATGACCCTATCATTCTTATCATTATCATCTTAATATTGATATAATATGATTGTGATTGTTATCATTGCATTACCATTAATATTTCTTGTTACTAGTACTATTTCTTTTATTTTTACTATGTCACGTCTATTATCATGATGATGCTATATGATAGTGTCGGTTAGTATTATTATTACTTATTACTATGACTTATTACTCGTACTTATTACTATTACCTATTACTATTACTTAGCACTATTACTTATTACTACTTTTTTATGACTACTACTCATTTCCATTACTTATTACAAGTACTCTATTCTATGTTTGTCACTATTATTAGTAAGTACGATGATGATGATGATTATTATTATTATCAATATTGTTATATGATGATGCCGCTGACGGTGGTGATGATGATGATTATTATTATCATTATGATGATGGTGATGATGATGATACTATTGCTATACTATGTGATAGCAAGTACGATAGCGCCTACTACTACTACTACTGCTACTACTACTACTGCTACTACTACTACTACCACCACTACTACTACTACTACTACTACTACTACTATCATGAATATTATGATGGTAATTCTAGATTCTATGTTCATTCTTATTATATGTTTCTTCTCCTTTTTCCATTATCAAATTCTTCTCCACAATAGAATTCTTATTAGGTTACCATATCTATTATACTTATTACGGTGCCATTTCTATCATCACCATCATCATCATCATCATCACTATTATTATTATGATAATGATGGCAATGATGATGAAGTTGCCAGGAGAGTGCCCCATCCTCCAGCACTTGGCAACCGCGCGCGCAACTGCTCCTGCAACAACCAGCGGCCTGGCCTTGGCGTAGATCCTTTTTTTTTTTTTCAGGGAAAAACATCGGTTTTTAATAGCTAAGAATCGGTTACTAGTGGCTATACTCGTTGATATCTTTCGGGTATTTCTTTGTTGATGGTTTCTAACGAGTGTTATGATTGTTGATGATTGAAAATGGTTTCAATGGTTAGCATTTTTTTTTTCCCAATGGTCAATAGTTTGTCTTGTTGATGGTTCATCATGGCTAATACTGTGGAGGGACGAAATGCTGCGTCCGTTTGCAACTATTAAACCCTGAAAGTAATGGGATCAGCCACCTATCAAATGGTGCAGTATTTTGTCCATCCACAGTAGTGGCTAGAATGGTTCATGGTTTTGAGACATTCCGTCGGTTGATCAACGAATCTCTGCGTTGATCTGGCTGAAATCCAAGGAATGAAAACTTGTTCGCATCTGGTTGTGCATTGTCTTGTAGTTCAAAGCTTCCCAACGATGCGTTTTTCATGTTTCTCTAGTTGTAGACCAGGCGAATCATGGAAACAATAGAATCATGCAAACGATGTGGTCGACGCAGGATATTTACAAAACCATTTTCTTTAAGTTTGATCTAAAATTGGGCAGCCTTCTTTTTTTTTTGAGGGGAATTTACTAATGACAGAAATCACCAACCAACCCCCTTCTGCGGGCGCTGTGTGAAGGCTTATGTGGAGGAGCTGGCCCTGCGGCTCTTGGGCCTGGAGCTTCCAGAAGCTCGGACTGCTCGGAGCTTGTGGCCCTTGTGGCCGTTGTGGCCGTGGCATGGGTTATGACAGGAACATATATCAATTATAGTGAATTAGCCTCTGGTAATTTAACAGTTTGCTATTAAAAATGGTGATTTATCGTGAGTTTTTCCATTAACAATGATTGATTATGTTATTAGTCACTAATTGATTGGTTGATATGGGTTATTATATCACTATTATAGTGATTATTAGTGAATGAGTAATAGTGATAAATAGTGATTAATGACTAATCGTTACTGATTAATGGAATGATTAATTATAGTGATGAAAATAGGGGTTACTGATTAACAGGAACCTGGTATACAGTATACGGGACTATCTGAAGGATATTATGATCCCAGATAGGTTGATGATTATCATCTGGGATTATCAGGGTAAGTTCACGACCTCACCGTTCTCCCTGGAATCCTGGTAAGGGAAATCATCCCCAAATGGCCTTAAGATGATTGGCCTGAATTCAGATTAGTGAAATAGTATAATGTACCCAGATCTCAGATATATGATAATAATAATCTATAATCATTCTAATGGTAATGATCTATATCATGGATAATACTGGATAATACCATTGTCGATTGGTTATCGAATAGGGGATATGCCAAAAATACCTGGCTGAATGGGGATGAACCAACCCATAGGAATATTTACTAACCAACCAGTATTTCATGGGATAGTGGTGTTTTTCATGGTTCACTTAGGCCCAGCTGACCCGACCTGAAAGAGTCGGGATCGTTGCTTTTTTCGTCCCACATCGAACTGAGGAATGGAAACCATGTCAGCTCGTTTCAACAGTTCTTGAGATTTACCCTCTGGTAAACTAACATAGCTATTGAAGGTTGCCATTTATAGTTGAATTACCCACAAAAAATGATGATTTTCCATAGTTATGTTAGTTTACCGGAGGGTAATTGGATACCCATCTTAGCCTATCTTCCAGTCTTTTGCCTTAAGCATGATTTTCCGGCCATAGAAATGCTAGTTTTCTGGCGTCCAAGTGAAGGAAGCGGAAGGAACTGAAAGTGGAACCTGGAGTTGTTTCAAAGACGTTGAAGATGTTCCTCTACAACTACGCAAACCAGGAATTTTGGGATCAAAGTGAAAGAACTAAGAAAAGCTGAATTTTTGTAAAGCACACATTTTTTGTCCAATCCGAATGGTGAAATCTTCAATTTCTCACAGTTCAATCCCTAGGAGAACCACGTGTCCAGCTGTCGAGTCCTGTGCGCCGGCTCCACCGGAGTGTTGCAACAAGACAGGTGGGTACCAGGTGGTCATGGTGTGTGGTCAAAACCGTCTAACTACAGGGATATTTTATGGGGATATCATATATATATATATATCATATATGTATATATATATATGTATATATCATATGTATATATATATATATACAGACACAGCCTATAATCCCAATATTGTCTCCCATTTTGCTTGGGAGATCATTTTCATTTTTTTTTAATGGGACAATTCTGGGATATATCACCAGCCTGAGGGGGTTTATACGGTGGGATTGATATGATTTAAGCAACACAGGTGGGTGTGATAAGCATTTTATGGGATAAATTCAAATTGAACATTTCAAGGGGCAAACATGGGAACAGCATCGATATGTATGCATGTATGTATATATATATACACATATTTATATATTTAAAACTATATATATATGTATAATGTTTCTTTTTTGGAGGATTTATAGGGTCATTTTGTGGGGATATACAATGGTATACATACCCAGCAGCCAAGATGATGTCTTTTAAAGCCATCCAGTGCTGCGAGTAGCCCCTGGCAGGCCCCCTGACCCAGAAAGGAGCCCGCGTCTGGAACTCAGAAGTCAAGGGATGCAGTTTTTATGTCAAGGATAGGGTACCAGCAGAGAAATGAATGGTTTGAACCTGTAGCAGCAACGAAAAAATTGGACGCAAGGCCCCGAGAATGAGGTTGTCTCTTTTTGGAGCGAAATGAATGTTTTTTTTAGGTCTCCATAATCTTTTATCATACTCAAGTAGGGAAGATAGGGCCGTGTTAAAGCATCCGGTACTCATTTTCCTCCCATTTGGATGTGGTTTGTGTAGCGTCTTGTAATTGGGCAATTGCCAAAAACAACATAGAACCTCCAATTTTGAGTGTCATTTGCTTCTAGCCATGACTGGCCATAACCATACATTTCCAGCCCTCGCATCCCTATTTTCTTCCATGCGGATCATTAAAGGCTAGCCATGTCATGGTTATCCTTTGCGGTTCCTGTAACTGGTGGAGGATTTTGGACCAAGCCAACCTGGATGGTCATAGCCCAAGTCTGAATATGGCTTTACATATACCCAACATAAGGAAGCCCTAAATGGCTCATATCTTTTAGACCTGACCCAGCCACTCAGGTTCGTCCCAAGCTCACATGGTGCGCCGTTCCGGTTATGGTCGTTTGGTGTGTTAAGGATCAATGTTGCTCAGGGATCAGCAGGGATCACAACAGTGTTTTTTTCCAGTTGTTCTTGACTTAAATCTGTGGGTTCCATGTCCTGCAGCTTTCTACGGCTCAAAACACCCCTACGAAGCACGTGCCTCGACGCAATCTTCCTTGACCAAGGTCGGCTGGAAGAGCTTGGTACAGTAATGCCAATTATGCCATAGGTGGAGTCGATTGGATTACTGGACTCTACAGCTCAACATCCACAACCATCTTCCATTGATATCCTTATTGGAGTTTGATAGGGTTGCCCTGTCCAGTCCATGATAGCAGAGCCAATCCCTGCGTTGAAAATAGGGTACATTACCCCTGCAACCCGGTGGTTTCTCATAATTTTCCGAATAAAAACAGGGTTGCTTCGCCACTTTTTGGGGTTCATTGGTGATTTGACCTCTTGATTTACCCCCGGGTTTGCTATCATTGGAGCCAGGTCGCCATGCCTCGCAAGAAGCCCAGCATATGGATGCCGTCAACCTATGGGTTTATTGAAACCTATGATTCCGAAAGACTTCACCTACAATGTGAGGCCCCCAAGATAGCTAACTTGGTTTATAACTTCAATAACTATGGTTTATGGTACTTATAACTACGTATAGTTACTGGGGTTTATAAACCAACTTATAACTGGGGGGCCTCACATTGTATGATTTTGAAAGACCTTGGGTCTGGTTTTGAAATTTTGAAAGGCTTCGAGTCGCTGAAATGCCACGCTGTGAGCTGTATACCTCCAGTGTGGCAACTGCGTTTGGCTGGCAACTTTTAGTACAAGAAATCCATGGAATGGCAGCATGGCATGAACTCAGAAGTGGGATGAAAGTCAGAATGCAGGACTTCTATGTTTTTTTTCCCCTTAATTCTGCACCTTCGCCCTCATTGGTCCTCGTGCATCGCTGTGCCCCTGTGGGGCCAATTTTTGGGAGCCATGGACGTTGAACGAATGAGCTTTCAGAGACAACCTTTCCATGTCAGATCTGGAGGAGATAGTAATATATATATATATATATAATATAATGTGTATACATTGCATATGTGTATATATATAGAGGTATATGCAAAGTATATATATATATACATATGTATACATATCCAGTTGTAAGCATGGTTGAATAGTGATTTTTTTTACCACTTACATTCACCAGGGTCGCATCAGCATCATCCTCTTTTCGGCGCCATGTTTTCCTTCACGTCTTCGGAGATCTCCGCGGAGCGGCGCAGACTCTATCGGAGGCGTGGGCTTCGTCGTGGAGAAATTTATCCGTGAAAATATGGTGAAAATATGGTGAAAATTGTGGTTACCCTCTGGTAATTTAACATAACTATGGAAAGATCCACCATTTTTCATGGGAAAATTCACTATTTCTATGGCCATTTTCAATAGTTATGTTAAATTACCAGAGGGTAAAACATGTTAAAACCATCTAACTATGGGGAAATGAGAAAAAAGGGGGAGATACCCATGGCTGGTGTCATCCAACGGCTGGGAAATCATCCAAACGGCTGGGCTGCGATGGATTTTTTTTCGCAGCGAAGAACAAACCTCCATGGCTTGCAGGGTCAGCACTGCCAGCAGACGCTGGTGTTGTTGTTGTTGCCCCCTGCGGAATGGAGAACCCCTGTAACTTGGAAGCATCGTGACTCTGCTGAGGATGGTGAAGATGTGGATGGTGATTGTGATGATGCTGGTGCAGGGTGAGTTTCAGACTTCAAATGACCAGAATCCATGGGTTTTCCCAAGTCTCAAGACTGTATCAGCTGGAGAGATGAGGCTGGATCCGCCCAGCCCCGTGGAAAGCCAATCACGCGAGGCAAGGGTCGCCTGGGGCACCACATGATGTGGTTAATGAAATTGGGATATCAATTTTATGATGATGTACCTCATGTGATCAGCCCAAAATGTATCAATTTTTGGTGTTACATGTTTCAAAGATCTATAGTTATCTAAGTCATAGGAGTCATGATCCCGGTGGTGAAGTGCTTCCCAGTATATAGGTTGCCAGCAAAATTTATGGCTATAATTTATGGCTTTTTCATCAGTCATCATAAAGAAACATTCATCCAAAGAGCCTTACCACTTGCAGGCCCTGAAGAAAACTTTCGACCGTGGGTTTCCAGAAAATGATTTTGCGCAACGGATCATGTTGGCTGCATCCCTCCATGGCCTATATCAAGGATGCTCCTGGTGGCATCTCGAAATGGAAACATGAACATCCAAAGTGGATGCTGAAAAATCCCGAATTTGGTCCTTTTCTTTTGACAACGACGATCCCCAATTTTTATTTACATCAAAGTAATTTATCCAATATACACACGATTTATTTTCTCCAATATAACCTAACAATACCTAATTTAACTATGGTATCTTTCATGGTTTTATTCCAAAAAACATCAAACAAACCAGTCCAGTCCAAAGGGCCCTCCGCTGGGTCGCTCAGAACGACAGCAGCCCGAGTTGGAAGCTCAAACGCTTGAGGTCGTCCATAGAATCTTGGAACAAAATGAAGAGTTCGGGAAGTTTAACCCATGAGTTTTCTGAATGACATATCCATCTATAGTATAGCTGGTGACAGCCATTTTTTGTTGTGTTTCTAATTAGTAGTCTTTTGACATATCTGTAAACTGGATGAAGTATATAATAACTACATTTGCAGTTTAACAACAATACTTAGGTATTTAAGCTTTTTAGATCACTGTTGCTGGTGATAGCCAGCTTTTTGCGTAGATCCCAGAAAAGTAGGGGTTTTACACCAGCAACACATATTTGTATCAACCGTACAGCACTTTTTCCCATCTGTAGTCCATTTTTACCGCTGATTTCTTGCACACAAATGGGGTTTTGCAAGCCAGCCACGTATGAGCTGAACCCCAGAGGGCACCGAAAAGAAGGGTGTGCTTCTATTAAGCAAACCTGGGGATCGGCCGCAGTTGGGGTTGAACTTTTTGGAACTTTCCAGCTCTTGTTTTGTTGTTTACCCTCAGGCAAACATGGCTAGCTGAAAGATTACTATTTTCAGCCACAGAATCATCTATAAAGAGGGGCTATCCACTGAAAACGGGGGTTGGAGCCAGGGATTTACCCCGCAAGGCCAGGGGTATGAAAAACCAACTAATAAAACTGGGAACCGGGAAATTCACCAAGCAAAAGCTGGGGAGATCAAGCTACTAGAATGGCGGTGTTTGGTGACATTTCCCCCATTCCAAGCAGTTGCATTATTGATCTTTGGTGGTAGTTCTATTGAAAACCAGAAAGAACATGGCAATCTTAATCACAATTATCTTTGATGGTGATGAATATGTTCATCTTTTTTGACACCTCTGAACCTGTATTCCTATGACTGAGATCTCTGTATTTCCGAATCTTGCGGTAGGGAAACATGATCAATATTGTGGGGGCTAACGGTTGTCCCCCAAAATTTTGGTGATGCTCATAAAAAATCTAAGGAAGAACCCTGTATCATTGGCGGGTGAGGCACCCACAGTGGCTGGTTTAGTGCAATAAATTAAGCAACCACCCTTATATTTGGAGGTAAGGCTCATGGTCTTCTGAAACATTGACACTAGTCCTTTCTGCCAAAAAGTACTCATCCCTCAAACAAGACACCACGACAAGAAATTCCGATGTAACAGGGCTTCTAGGTTTCTAGTTCTGTTTTTCCCCCTTTCAGGTTGAAAGGGACTAATGTCAATGACCCTCTCCTGAGGACAATGGCGTGCATGCCTTGGGGGTTGGTTCCTCGTCTTTTTTCGGCTCCGACGGCTCGGAAAGATCTGGGTTTCAACCCTTTTTTGTTTGAGACCCAAATGTAGAGCTTTCCTGCAGATTTTGCATCCAACATCATCCAACCAACTCCTGAAATCATGTTTTTTTTTTTTTGTAACTATCAAAGACAGGGTTTGAAAGCGTCAATAATGAGTTTTTGATCGTCAAATATGGATTTTTTTCAGCTTGGAGATTTCAACAACAATATTAAAATGTTACCCAAAGTTGGACGAGTTGTGTAACAGAACGAAGAAACAGCACATGCTGCACATGCTGAAAACAAACAAAGTACATTGAGTATGTAGATTGAACCAGTAAAGTATGGGTTGTAGTCAGACACTGGGATGGCTAATTCAGAAAATTGATTGTAGCCAATGGTTGAACAAGCAAAGGCGAATTCAGATGAACTGTTTGGGTCAAGTCAGTTGCTAAGCATAGATCCGCGAACACTTCAGAGACTGGAGTTGCTCAAGACCTTTGGTCTCCCCCAAAATTGGATCAAGAAAACTCCAAAAAAGACTTCAAAATCATTCTCACCTCAAAAAAAAGGTGGGCAAAGAACATAGGGTTATCAGTTATCAGATTCTATCTCAACTCTGGAAAAAATCTTCAGGTCTGGGTGGCGCCATGCCGCGGATCACCAAGTTTGCACGCACTGGCAGCGTGCGATTCAAGGATGGATCTGGTGGCCCAGAAAATGGTCCCCAATATCCCTAAGGATCCTAAGGCAGGGGGATTCTAGGGGGAATCTCATGATTTTTCATCATTTGGTCAAGGTAACAATGGCGGAAATTTAATCTGCCTCCTGTCTGCCACTGCTCTTGTTTCCCCGAAGCTGTCAAGCGGTCGGTTGTATCCAAATTGTCTTTGAATGTACATCCACCATTGGTTGTGGTATCCAGTCTTTGTTAGAAAACCATGCCGTGTTTATCAACCATTCTTGGTTGCATGACTGAACTCTTGACCGCTTTGGAACTTGGAACCCTTCGGTACCATGTAATTGTCATTACTTCATTTTGGAGCCCTGACGAGCTGCAAGAAACCAAACAGCACCAGCGTGACAACACAAAGTCACCCCGAAACAGCACTGAACTTTCACAGTGCAGTCATTTCTTATTATATTAACGCACTGTGAAAACACGTTAATTATAATATTATATTATATTCTTCATATATTATCCCCCTTTCTTATTATATTAAACTTATTATTATCCCACTGTGAAAATCCCTTCAAAAAAAAAAAAACATCCCAGGCACCCCCCCAAAACGATTCGGAACGATCAGCGAAGACCCACAGCTCCACCAGGATGTGTGTTCTTCTCCCAGCGACGTGTGCATGTGGCTCGGAGCCGTTGCTCGGCGTTACGTCGTGGTTACGTCGTGACATAACCAGGGGGACATGATGGGATCGGTGATCCCGAGGGGTGCCGTCAGGCGGTGAGTCTGCCAGTGCTGGTTTTGCTCAATTTCAATCGCGCCTACGCCATGCATGACGCTTGGAGTAACGCGCTGTCTGGTGCGGATGGGTCTCCGGAGTGAATGCCAGATGAAGGTCTGTGTGTTCTGGCTCTGGCCATGGTGCAATAAGCTACTCATGTTGAGTAACCTGGCCTCTGGGCGAAAACGTGTTCCGATTCTGGCCCAGGGTTTGCCATGCAATGTCTTCCGCAGGGTTTGGCATGGTGCAACCATCATTTAAATTCAACCAGTTGAAGCATGCCTGAATAGGCAGCGCAGACTGAGGAAACAATTTTCAAGACGGACATCAATTCTCGGACTGAGGTCGCGGGTCATGGTCGGGTCATGGTCGGGTCATGGTCGGGGCAGGGGCCAATCTGTCGTTTCTGCTAGGCCTTGATCCGCTGCGCCTGTGTGCCGGTGGCCTGCACCGCAGTGAATTACTTTGTACAACATTTGCGTAGGCGCAGGGGGCTAAAAACGATGGAAACGATGGAAACTGAGGCATGGAAGAGGTGAGATAGTTGAAGAACGGGGAGAAATCAGCAATCTGCGACCTGAATGATCTAGGAAATGGTTAAATGATGGTGAGATGATGTTGAATGGCATCAACGAAGTATGATTTGGTTGATCTAGGAGATAGCAGGATCAGTTCAGAAACGGAATGTAGGCAGCATCTGCAAAGGGACAGGACGAATGTTTGTAGTTCAGCCACAGAGAGCTTCCAGCTTTGTCTCAGCAGACTGAGTCTTTTCGAAGTGGACGTTGAGGGCTGGATCAAGCAGTTTTGCAAACAAGCTTCCAACTCTCATCAAGTCCCAGTTGAATCGATTGTGCGGTAGGACTGTGTTCTTCTGGGAGAAGAGGACAGAAGACCGATTTTTCCAGCAAAGTGTCACGAGGTGGATCGATCCCATCTCCATTGGATGCTTGGCGAAGCTGCGACGAAAATTTGGGGCGTCTGGACGTTTGGGCCTGGAATGATTCACCACTGCGCACTTTCTATACCAGATCATCCAAATAAATGGCATTATAATATATCTATATTATATTATATATCCATATATATATATATATATGTGTTTTATACACATGTATATATATATATATATATATATTATATTTCAAGACTTTATGTGACAAAATTCATTGACACGAACCATTGACATATGGGTGTGGCCCATATGGCTATGGTGTGTATCCGCCGGTCACCAAGGTCTCATGTTGTTGGCCGCTCTTTTTCTGATTCGCAACGCTTGTTGCATCATTTTGGAGGACCGCCCGATAAATGCTTCAGCGACCACCAAGCCACCAAGCCTGCGCCCTGGTAGTTGGTGTCTGATCTTTTTTTGCACTCAAAGGTGATTATCCAGTTATTCAGAGTTATTCACCACTTTGTAGAAATGATCAGAAATTCAATGTTTTGAACATCCGTGAATCCCCTAGAGAACTGCTTTGGGGCCCTAGCCGTCGGGATGGCTCCGGGACAATGTTGCCCAGCAAGTTCACTTTTGTTTCTCTGGCACTGGAATGGAATGGTCTGTGGATGTTTGAGGCTTGACACCAAAAAACATCAGGCTAAGGGGCCTGGGTTGATGAGTGATGCGGGTTGGTGTGGCCCTCTCACCAACTGCAACACAGATCTGTTCTGATTGCAGAGCCGCTTCTCAACTTGCCTTTGGCCAAGGCTTTACTGGCTTGATGGTCATGATCTGTGCCATCTTCTACTTCAAAATGTTAGATAGGCGCCTTCCAGCGCTGGGGCGGGGACGGGAAACGACTTCGCCTGGCCATGGTGAGAGCCAGGATCAATGATGTTCTGCACTCTATGATTACGGATCAGGAGCGCTTTGACACCCGTTGGGGTAATGGGGGACATCTGAGACATCCAAATTTCAGAGAACCAGTGTGAACCAGTGTTCCCAACCCCCAAGGGGATGATGGTTAGCAGCACACCGTGTAAATCATGCGTGGCAACATTCATGTTGTTATATCATGTTATATCCAGCTATTGTCTAACCATTTTTTTGCCTAGTATGTTCACTCATTGTATTTCATCCAGTGATTTTCCATAGCCATTACGGTAATATACCTAGCTGTACTCAGGGACTTTACAATCACATATATATATAAATAAATAATAATAATAATGATAATAATAAGAATAATATATATATAAAATAATACGACATATATATAATAATACTATATACATATATATATATAATAATACATGTATATATAATAATATATATATATAATATAATAATACGTATATATATAATATAATAATACATATATATATAATATAATACATATATCTATATACATAATAATATATAATAATAATAATACATATATGTAATAATATATATATAAGTATATGTAATAATATATATATAAGTAATGATAGAATATATAATTATATATACCTATATATAATAATATATAATAATAATATATATAATAATATATATAATAATATATATAATAATATATATAATAACATATATA
>Ga0126342_10003995_pt1:2500-24813 | contig 24813 bp, 23 predicted proteins | sample Cyp1metagenome_FD_92528 | JGI IMG/M metagenome (GOLD analysis project Ga0126342, IMG submission 92528) | Coral microbial communities from Lord Howe Island, Old Settlement Bay, Australia - Cyphastrea 1 metagenome | ecosystem: Host-associated > Invertebrates > Cnidaria > Coral ...
ATTTGCAAATGCCCTTCTCCCCAAATGTTTATTATTCACACATCTTCTACCTTTTTCTATCCGTCACTCCGCACCTCTGAGGGAAACAAGCTTTCCAACAAAACATCCACGAGCCGGACCATGAAACACAACTTGCAAGCACTGCTGTTAGCATCCCGATGTCTCTTTCCCTAGTGTGTTTGTATTGTTGGAACATGTTGCCTTGCCTGTTGCCATCGCTATGGTTGTCCATATGCACCTGGAGCATTCCATGACCATCACATTCCGAATCTATGCAGCTGGCGGCAGCAACAGCCAACAACTGCACTATGAACAGCAATGGCATTGCTGCAGCAAGCACTACTTTGAGTGCGTGTTGCTGCTAAAAAGTACAGTTTCCAGCACAGGGCTGCCGGGCTGCCAATGGGTTTTCGAGCCCGACTGTTACGACCAGCGGAGCGGCAACATGTTGGCGGCCAGCGGCGGCCAGACCGATAGACCCTAAACTGCTCGATGAAAATCCCATTCTGTAATGAGCAAGTTGAGGGTCGAAAAATCTGAATAAATAACAATATATATATATATGACAATGACTTAAAAATATATGACAATATACTAATAACAATATACTGTAATAAACCATAATAAACCTACTCTAACCATCATTTCTCTATCTTTCGCTGCTGAACACGCCTTCTGCTTGCCTTTCCCTTTGCTTTTACCACCTGGTGTCAGGCAGAACCACAGATTGGTCGGATGCGTCATGCGGAAGACTCACCTTGGTCATTTCTTGACATGGCTTGCTGAACAGGTAGGGAAATTACCATTTTGATAAGAAGAATGATGATTAACCTATATCAATATCAATTGCCAGATTTTGGGGTAGCAATGGGTAGCATACATTGAACAGGTAATCGAAAAATAAAGTTGCAAGTTGCAAAAGCTTAAAATTGATCCCTTTTGACTTTCAGGTTTTATAGCATTGCAATCGTTATCTTTCTCCGGGTTTCTTGAGAATATCATTCCAAGGCCAGCTGACATTTGGATCATCCGAATCTCATCAGCTTCTAATGCAACCCCGTTCCACCAATTACATAAACTGGGTCTCTTTTTCACACTTTCCCTACCAAAGACTTGAATCAGGGGGATGTAGTTTGTCAGCTTACCAGCGGGTTATGGGTCACATGCATTTTGTTGAATGGTTTTCTGGTTGGTGGTTTCAACCCATCTCAAAAAATATGAAAGTCAGTTGGGACAGTTGGGATGATTATTTCCCAATATATGGAAAGTCATAAAAGCCATGTTCCAAACCACCAACCAGTACATGAATCATTGATTATCATTATCAACCATTACTAACCACTATTAACCACTATTAACCACTATTAATATACATTATCAAACAGAGGTGCCCGAGTTCCCCCCAATCCCCACCTTCGCCTTTCGCATCCCGGCGGTCGACGATTTTCACCTCGGTGTTCGGAACGTCCTGAAGTTGCCATGGCTACTGATGGCTACTGCACGAAGTTTCGCCATGGGAAAAACGCGGCTGATTTTCGTAACTGGGTTATAAACCACTACCCTCTGGTAAACTAACATAGCTATGGTTAAAATCACCATTTTTAATGGGAAAACTCACTATTTCTATGGCCATTTTCAATAGCAAACCGTTAGTTTACCAGAGGGTACATTCCAATTCCAATTCCAATCCATTGAATACTAGTTATATAAACAGCTCCACGGCTCATCTAAGTATGGGTAAATGTTGGAATCTTGATTCACCCCTGGGCTGCTGATTGGGGAGGGCCACCATTTTAGTACCATATTGTCACTTGTTTGGGGGGCACCCCTTAAGTCATCAACCAGGGGTTGTTACAATCCAACTTTGGGGAGGCTTGGCAAGCTGCAGAGCTGTTTGGCCAAATCAGATCTTTTTCAGGCTCAAAATAGATCAGATCAGCCCGCATGACCCCTGCATAACCCTGGCTTTCCTTGGAACATCCTGCCGTTTGGTTGCTGGATAGTGACCGTGATAATATCGGTTCACTGTTGATATTTCATTGGCAATTGGGCTATACATAGCAAATTGTAAACACGTTTTCCAAACAATTCGCTGCTAGGTATGGTCCCATATATTCACATGTTTGGCACAATATTATGTAAAGTACTAAACAATCAATTATGTTATGTTATCCCACTTGGTTTCCATATTAATATGATAATGTATATATATACATACATATTCATATAATCGCAGTGAACAAAACTGGTAGCTAAGAAAACACATAAGTGGAATGATCCTCTAAGTACAACTGCTGCTGCCAGTAGTGCCAAGTGCCTGACACTCAGAGCCCGCTCCTGACGTGAGCGTCTGGCTGAAGCAGTCACCCCCAAAGGTGACCAACTGAATCATGGATGGTTAAGCCCTGATAAGGCGCTTCTTGGGTTTGAGATGGTTTTCTGGCTGGTGGTATACCAACCCCTCTGAAAAATATGAATTTGTGAATGGGAAGGATGACATCTCATATATGAAATAGAAAACAAAACATGTTTGAAACCACCAACCAGTTTTAGTAAGTTTAGGATTATCCCATATATTATAGAAAATATTTATCAGCCCTTCTCACATCGCTGGATGAATCGCCAAGTGCCAGCAGGAATGTGGGGAAAAATCCTAGTCCCAGAGTCCCAGCGTCCCAGCCCCTAGTCCTCCACCACTTTCCCCTGGCGCTCGTATACTGCTGGAATTGATTGGTGACAGGCCTTCAGAAAAATCATGAAAAATCCAAGTTGTGAATCCTACTGAAGTTACACGTCTCTCTAGGTCACTACTGTGGTGGCAGCGTGAAACAGGATGCAACCTTATCAACAATATGAAAGTACCAAATCTGTAGGCATTCAAAATCAGAAAATCGATAGAACATGGTAATTGCGACGTCTTTGTCATCCAATAAAATACGATAGGTTTGGCAACTGCCTTGACATTGTGAATTGTTAACTCCATGCAACCTCAACAAGGCTTCGCCTCAGTGATCTAGATCCAGTGGCAACCCAACTCCAACATTGAGTTCCAATAGCAACCCCGATCTTTTATATAATGGCTATGAAAATATCAACCACCTTCAAAAACATGGAAAACGTGTAAATGCCAAATGGTTCAAACAATAGCCAAGATTGGAATGACTGGTGGTTGCTGGATCCCCTTCCAAAACAACAACTTTCAGTGGGATAAATACAGAAAGACCCAAAAAGTCTGAGTGCATGAGTGTAATCCGGATATAATTTCAAAGGAAAGGTGTAAACCAAAAATAACATATATATATATATATTAATATCTATCTATCTATCTATCTATCTATCTATCTATCTATCTATCTATCTATCTATCTAATCTAATCTAATCTAATCTAATCTAATCTAATCTAATCTATCTATCTATCTATCTATCTATCTATCTATCTAATCTATCTATCTATCTATCTATCTATCTAATCTATCTAATCTATCTAATCTATCTATCTAATCTAATCTAATCTAATCGAATCTATCTCTATCTATCTATCTATCTATCGATCTATCTATCTATCTCTATCTATCTCTATCTATTTATCTATCGATCTATCTATCTATCTCTATATATCTATCTGTATCTATCGATATCTATATCTATATCTATCTATCTATCTAATCTAACCTAAACTAATCTAATCTAATCTAATCTAATCTATCTATATCTATCCTTATCTATCCACATCTATCCTCATCTATCCTCATCTATCCTCATCTATCCTCATCTATTTATCTATCTATCTATCTATTCTTATCTTATCTGATCTGATCTTTTCTTATCTGTTCTTGTCTATCTATCTATCGAATCTATCTATCTAATCTAATCGAAGCTAATCTAATCTAATCTAATCTCATCTAATCTAATCTAATCTAATCTATCTATCTATCTATCTATCTGCTTATCTATCTGCCTATCTATCTAAATAAATAAATATATATGTATATATATATATATATTATGGCACCCCAATCCATCCTTCACCATCCCATTTTATCCCACCGCAACTGGTGGCTGACGAAAAGGGCCCTGGGTGCAGCGGACATTCATGTCTGTGACCGCTTTCTCGGCTTCGGCCTGTGTCCTGGGAGCGCACGCGAACGACGCGAACGCCATGGGAAACCGAAGGAAACCATTTGTTTGGACCCCAAGAAAGCCACCAAAACATGGGGAGCAATTGGAAGAAACGTGATAAAACATGATGTGGGTCATTCGGAAGGAAGATTGACATTGTTTTCTACAAATATTGTCGGTTTTCATTCTCACTTCTGCTGGATAAAAAAACGAGATCCCCGACTTACATCCACTTGCGATGAACTGGCTAAAAGGTGAGCATGATTTCATTGTTGGGCAAGAGAAAAAGCTACGGTTCAATATAGAAAATAGAGCAACATATCAGATTATCATATGATTTCAATTGAACTCATATGATAATATGGTGTTCCTCCGGGTTAAATTTGAGCCATTGCCCTTGCATGATTTTTGCTGTCAAAGTCTGCAAATCTTCCAAAGAACCAGCCTTGGTTATTTAACATAGCCATGGAAGCCATGGCCCCTAGAAATAGATGGTTTACCGTTCTTAAAAATGGGTCGATTTTCCATGGCTATGTAACAAATAACCAGATGGTATATAAATCATGTCTTGCAGTGGTGCCGAGATGGATGCTAATGTTTTACCTTAGAAAAATGTCAGGTGTCGAACTGTATTGACTGTAATATGTTTTGATTTTGTTTCGGTTTGTTTCGGGTGTGTCTGAAACTTGGTGCATGGATATATGTTCCCGGTTCCCTGTTCGGAACATATATACCCATATATACCCCCTTTTAAGGCAATTTTTTGGGGGAAAAATGATCGATAAATCATGATAAATCCTGAAATTTCTCTAGTTTTCATTGTTATTTCATAATTGTTCTATTCACATTTCGGGACACTTACTGCAGGGTAAACTGACATAGATATGCAAAACCTATGGTTTCTCTCTGAAATGATCTATTTTCACTGGATTTCAATGGTGGATTTTCCAGATTTTCCACATCGGCAGCACGAAAAAGGGCATCCAAGAGGCGCATAGCAGACAAAGCCCATGCCCTTGCCACTTCCGTCGGGGTTGGTTTTCACTTGAACCTCTTGCAAAGCAAGCGAAAAGTGAAACTCGCCAAGTGCTGAGCCAAAGGAGTTGATATGGCTTCCATAGATTTAATAAGGGTTCTATCTGGAGGGTATGGGATACAATGGGATATGATATGATAGGATATGAAAAACCTACAGGAAACCAACACATTCTCCCGGCCATTCGATGCCCATTGGAATACTCTAGTACAACAGTACAACTAGCTATGTGTTTGACTATCATCAACCAACTGGATAATTTTTTCCTCACTGTTTCATCCAAACTCAAATCATAGCCTCCCCAAAAAAAGTTACCTGGGATATAATATGGGATATAATGTGGGCACATATATATATAATATATATTATATATATAATTATAAATAAATACAATGTTTTGATACCTGGTAGAACAAGTGGACATTGGATACCTGGGAACTATGAGCCCAATAATATCTATACCATCAGGAAATTCCTGGAAAAACATATGGCTCTGGCATGCTCTGGCTCTGGATCAAGATCCCACCAAAATCGCTGGGATTTCTGTGGATATATTGTGGATATGGTATATTTGAATGTATTTGATAGGTTTTTGCGGGGCTCCAGTGAGTTTTTCTAGGTTTTTTCTATGTTTTTCGATGTTTTTTCTATGTTCCTATAACGAAATGTGAGTTTTTCATCCAGTTTCCTCCATTTTCCGGGCTCCAAAAACCGCGACCTGAGTCACGGTGCCCGAATCCTCAAAGAGTGCGCGCAGGTCGTCGGCACCACAGCCTGTGGCCAGGAGTGGAGCCAGGAGTTTCACCAGATCATTGGGAATTCCAATTTGATAGGTACCCTCTGGTAAATTAAAAATAACTATGGAAAATCACAATTTTTAATGGGTAAATCCACTATTTCAATGGTCATTTTCAATAGCTATGTAACAAATTACCAGAGGGTAGGTACCTCCAATATGGTAGGTACCTCCAATTTGGGTTCCTGGAATGGCCATGTTTCAGAAAAATTATGGCTTTCATGATTTGACTATGAGTTAAGCAAGTTAAGCCATTAAAATGCTGGTTTTTGACCAAACATGGAGAGTTGACCATGAAAGCTGAGGATTTGATCGTCACAAAAGTGTGGAGATTCCCATCCAGGATGATCTCAACAAAATTCAACCAACCACCAGCAAAAAAAAACACCATGGCAATCCAACCAAAATACCCCCAAACTGACCCAAAACCAACAAAATGCCAGCAAAACCAACACCGAGCAACTAGGGCTCAAATTCTTCACGTTCACGCGGACGGACTGGGATACAGCATCACCTGTGATGGTTTTACAGGACTTGGCCCAGCAGGGGGAACGACCCGTTTTTTAAGTCAAGAGTCAAGAATATCCTCCCTGGTGACCCCTCAACAGGAAAACCATGGAAAACCATCTTCAAATTCATTGTAAACGACAATGTTACCATGGTTTTCCGCCTTGGATTTGCCGGAAGAAAGGGCTGTCCCATTCAACTGGTCAAACACATCATGTTCCCCATTCTAGTGGCAATAAATTGATATAAATTGGATTAAATTGGGGGGTTCAAGCGTAATCATCCCCCATTCTGACAATTTGAGCTAACTGTGCATTCCCTGGGGCTAACCTGACACAACATGACACAACCATAACCTGTGGAAAACCACCATCATTCATAGGTCATTTCATCCAGAAAAATGACCTGCCACATCCAGAGCCTGACACTTTGACCTTGGACTCCGCGACTTCCTTCGGCTCCTTGGACTCCTTCGCTTCTGCGTCCTCAGCGAAGTGGTGAAATGATGAGGATTTTTCATTGGGTCTTCTGGTGGTTTTATTTATGATTTCATGAGGATTCAGCGGAGGTTTATATATGGCATACTAAGGCTGTAGCCAACAAATGGTGAATCTGGACAAAGCATAATAATTGATAACTGACTAACCTGACATGGCTACTAAGTGTGGAATTGTGGAATGGTTACAAGTAGAGTTTCCATTTCCATCATTCACAGTGACGTCGAGGTCATGATGGTTTATTCTCATGCTTCCAGCTCAGGAGATGTAAATGGCGAGCAAATGGACAATTATCCATTGCACATGGATTATTTGTATACTAACTGGGATGTGACTGGCAATCGATGTGAATATAGGGACCCCTGGTTATTGTTTTATTTCTTGGTCATGCTTGATCAGGGGGACCAATGGTTTCAGAGTACCCCAAATTTGAGGAAAACATATATATATATATGGTTCTAACATGTTCTAATGCCGTTGTAAGAGCAGGGCAACGGGATATAATTACCCAAGTGTTGTGTCGATTATTATCCACTTTCCACCTTTGGAGGATGTGCTCTTTCCACGTGAATCATGTGACATGTGGATTTTTGAGCGCCAAGCGCCAGGGTAAAATTTAAAAACCAATTGAATCAGAAATGGTAGTCCCGATGTTACATCGGGCGAGAATCATAGACCAACATTCTCTACCAGGTAAGATTTCCTAGCTTGGTAGGTGACATTGACGGTACCGGGGGTTAAACGTCCTTTGATTCATGGCATACCCATAAAAGATCCAAAAGTGAGTCAAATTACTGTTGGATATGGAACAGCAAACTTTAGATAAATCATGTTTTTGTTCAATCTGTCCTGGGGAAGTGCTAGGGGAACGGATGTGTTTGATTTCTGTGTATATGGGGATATGCAACATGCAGGAACAGCAAATGAATCGTGGAAATGTAGAACCTCATGAAAAACTATGACAAACTTGGTAATCAACATTGAAACACACACACAGAGACAAACAAACACCATCAAACATGCACATACAATATGCACATATTACACATAGGTCCCATAGGTTATAACCAACTAAAGAGTTTCTTTAATCCAACATGCCCAACAGCAAAACTTAATACTTAAGTAACTAATTTTAAAAAAAATACATGAAACCACCAGCCAGAGAAATTATGAATAATATATCAATAATATATCAATAATATATAATAATATATCAATAATATATAATAATATATCAATAATATGTCAATAATAAATCAATAATATTGTTTGTATCTCCAAAATTCTTTGCTAAAGTTGATGGTAAGCTACAAGCGCAACGCTGGAAAATCTTCGTCCGTGTTCCGAGATCAAAACTGAGGCCTGGGGCGCCCCACCGCCATGGCGCAATCTGAACTTTCACCGAAAGCTTCGTCACTGGAAAATAACATGTCAGGTTTTAACAGCTGTTCTGATGGACATTTGAAAATGACCAGAGATTCAATCCGAAAGCTTCTGTTTCTTCAGTTTCTTCGCTGTTTCTTACGACCCATGATAGGTATCTTCTAAGCAGTCGTGGCCACATCAGAGATCTCAGAAATTGTTTCAATAGACGCGGCATCTCTTGGGCCAAATGGCTCTGGCACCAACCGCTGAGACACGTCTCGGTCCACTGTCGGATCCACTAGGACCGAATGGAGTGTGACCACCCGAGCATCTCCGGACCCAAATGGAACATCGCAAATCTGTCCAAATCCTGCCACCCACCGGACCCCGGAATTTTCTGCGCCACTTCTGATGGATAAAGCACCCGGCCTGGAGCTGGTGAAGATCCCATTGTGGAAAATCGATGTATCATCAAGGCAATGCTTCTAACACCAAACAAAAGGCAGGCCCTTATCGATTCTCTACAGGAGCCAAGAATGAAGAAATCCAATACATTCCACCAAGCTGTGGGGTTTGGAAGGTTTTTTTTTAATGATCAAGCAACCATCATTCAACCAAGCAGTGGCTACTGATATCATGCTGAAAACTATGCCATAAACATCTCATCTATGTTGATCCATTCGGGTGCTGTTTTGGTCATCCTCTCTAGAATTAAATCAAGAAATTCAGTTTTGGGGATGTTTATTAAGTGGTGCAAATAAGCGCAAATAATATTCGTATTGCCAATTATCATGATATTTTATGTAAGATATAATCTTATCAAATTAGTTTTACGCATATGTGTGTGTGTAAGAAAAAACTGTCAACTCCTATCAATCTAATTTGTCAAACTGTCAAACATTGCTAATCAAATGCACATTGGTTCCGTTCCCCATCGCAAGTTCTAGAGAATAGAATCATCCAGGAAATTCTGCCACTCCGCCAGGCCTAGTCACTAGAGCTCCGGTGTGGCACTTTCTGTACGGGCAAGCCCTGTGCTTGCCATGCCTTGAAGCCGCCACGCAAGGGTCTTACATCCCTGGCGGATGCGCAAAAAGGGATGGCTTTCCAAGTGAGAGCCAGGGAGCGGGATGTTACAATGCTTGCACATGTGTTATATATATACACATTAAAACAATATAATATATATATATAACAATTTTAAATATATATATATATATAAAACACTTTAATATATATATATACATATATATTATATTAATGAGATATAACAACTAGTTATATATAATTACTGTATGATACTGTATGCATATTATGTATCATATGCATAATGGAAACTGCAAGATGTTTCTATAAATATACGTCAGTTCGCACAGGCGCATTTTTTTCAAACACACACCGCCCACACAAAGAAACATCCGTTCTTCAGTCCTGGTCCCTGTAGCTGGGTCCGTGCATCGTGGCACTTTGAACCTGAATTCGTGCCATATCCGATGCCTTCACCAGATCAACATCCACGGTGAGTTACGAATGGACATTGCCACAATTCCTCGACAGGTTCCATGTCATCATGCCATCCTAATCAAGTCGGGCATCCAGAAGTTTGCCTCACCAATTTCCAGCAGTTCCACATCCCAGGGCTCGTTGAGTTGCTCAGGAGGTACCGAAATCGCCAGGTCCAGCATCCATGCTGCTACGCGAAGAATCATCAGCGAATCTTCATGAAAGTCTTCTTCATCTTCCATCATCTTCCTCTTCTCCAAAAGCTCACAAGGTATAAAAGCTCCCCAACTCTGGCCTTTCAGTGCTTTCAAACAGGGACGGAGCCTCTGCAGGAAAGTTCCGCAGGTCCTGAAACCATGGCTTGGCATAGACCAAGTACAGTAAGGGTCGATCTCGCCGCAAATGGTCCTGAGCCGTGCCAGCGCATCTGGAAAAATCGCCCATTGGTTGGTGAAAATCATTGGAAAACAAGTGTGATTTTAGTGGGATGGTTTTTTCAAAATCGTTGGGACCGCTTTTCCAAAAAAGGGCTGTTTTGATCAGGTTTTCCAATGTTCTTTTGGAAAGGGTCGAGCTATTTTCTTTTTATGTGTTTAATCTTTTTGGTGCATGCTGTATGCGGGTAGAAATAGTAAACACGTATAAGGGATGGATTGCGTGCTTGATCCTCAAAGTGAATGAAAGTGGCAAATGGTCGGAACTGGATGTTTAGAACCAAATTATATAAATATCACGACAAAGAAACAGGAAAGGTCATGAAAGGTCTATAATTATAAAGAATCTTGGTGGAAATCCATGCTGTGGAATCGAAAATGCTGCCAGCATTTGGACATTAAAACCTATGTAATGTCGAAGTCTTGATTGCTCCTTTCCATGATGATCTCCTTTATACTCAACTTTCACGTTTGTCTTACCATTCTTGGCTCACATTCTTGATGCCTCACCACAGTTGGTCAGTGGCTACCAGAAGTTATGGACATTGTCCCTACTGGCGTTATAACCCAACGGGCTGCGCCACCAAACATGGGGCCATGGACGGCCGTGTTGGATGATCCCGGCTCCTACCCACTATGATCCCTGGCTGATGGCGCTAGGTTGCCTGCCACCCAGGACATGTCCTTGCTTCGGGCTCCCAATAATTCCTAAGATCCAACTTGATAATTGGTTAACTCAACAATGAAGAGTCCCCAATTCTACCAGAAATGGGCTCTATATACACCATCCTCAAAATGGTGGATGGTTAAATCCCTATTACCATTGAGTTTACCACATGAATGTTTCCATTACCCAATATATAGATCAATATAGATCAATATAGAACTATCCTATCTACAATTCACAATTAGCATAATTAACATTAATTAACTATACCCCTAAAAATCCATAAAAAAATGCTTCAATCTTTCCTGCTGGGCTGCTGCTGGGTGGATCCCCTACCAAGTCTCCACATTTGCCTCACCCCGGTGCAGCACGCGACTATCAAACGCCAGCCACGTCCCCAGGGGCGGCGCCAGCGTCACCGTCTCGTCGCTTCCGACGCTTCCGGCGAAGGTTCTGTGGGAGCCGGGGAGGAAGCTGGTACCGCCAAGGCTGGAGGTCATCTCCTAGGTGCGGAACTTTGACACATTCTACTCTCTGGTAATTTAACATAGCTATTGAAAATGGCCATTTATATTGAGTTTTCCCATTAAAAATGGTGATTTTCCATAGTTATGTTAGTTTACCAGAGGGTATGGCAAACGGATGGATGGCGGTTGCCCAGCTCCTTGAAGATCTTGTTTTGAAAACAGGCGAAAAAAAACCACCGTGATAGAGTTCACATGGAAGTTTGAATGGGTCCTAAAGATGCAACCGCTTTGCATTTTCCATCGGTGGAATCCTGCACCCTTTCCAAGATTCAGCTGAGGCTCAACCAGGGGTACGAAGATGGTGATGGCATGTGCTGGCAGGTCAGGCATCTGAAAAAGATGTTCCTGGATGGAAAAAATGGAAAAATCGCGAAATTTCAGGTTGACACTCCAACATCCAGGAGTAATGATCCCATTATTTGAAGGGAATGATCCGCATGTTTGTTTGCGATATAATGCAATGTTGAATTGCTAGAGTACCATTTGTTATTGAGGCCAAGGAATACGGAAACAATAGCCTCGCATAGCCCAATTTCATAATTCCTTCATTCTTAGGGGTTCTAGCCAATTGTTGGCAGTTGCGGCCCCCAATGAAATAGTAGGGTCCAGTAATAGTAAGCACATCCAAGAAATACATAGAAATACTGAGAAAAAGAAGAAATGAAGAAGAACGAGGAGAAGCAAAACAATTCTACCAGAAATGTTTTTTGTATCAACCATCCACAACTGGGGATGATTTTTCTATGGGCCTGGCACTCTATCCATAGTGTTTTCTACCACCTCTATAGGGTGAAATACACTCCTACCATGGACCAAAAACGGTCATTTCCAATACAAGTAATCAAAGCATATTCCAGAGCCAAATGGTTGGATATTTCTGGTTGCCATGTTGGTTGCAATGTTGGTTGCCATGTTGCTTTTCCATGCTTTTCCGCTATGCCCAGTTATAACTGGCTCACCCAAGGTGCTGTGTCTCGATGCCAGGCTTGGGTCTCAGAGCCATACCTGCTGAGCAATACACCGCGGCTCAGTTCCTGACGACTGGCGTCATGGTATTTCTCTTACTACAAGAGATTTCATTGGAGGTACCCTCTGGTAAACTAACAGTTTGCTATTGAAAATTGCCATTTGTTGATTTAACTATTAAAAATGGTGATTTCCCATAATTAGTTATGTATACGTTTACCAGAGGCTAAACAATGACTGCAAGTTGTAAGCCTTGGATGAAAGGATTCAATGATGGGATCGGACATAGTAAAATGATATTTACACGTATTTTACCCAGATACACATGTAATCTAATTGGTGGTTGACCTACCCCTCTGAAAAATATGCTCGTCAGTTGGGATGATTATTCTCAATATGTGGAAAGTCATAAAATTCATGTTCCAAACCACCAACCAGTAATATACGTATGCGTACATTACATTCCATTCCACAGCGCCGTCCTTGGCATCCCCCAGGACAGCGTTTACAAAGGAGGCCCATGGCAATTCATCACAGCCTCCGCTGGGGTGGGGTACAACAGTTGATCTCACCCAAATATGGCGTTAATAGGGGCTTTCACCAACCAAAATGTGGAGGTTTATGTAATATTATATGGTTTTATATGGTTTAATGGGGTGTCATAAACAATTTACCATAGCTACATTGGTTTACCAAAGGGTACTTGATGCACATATATATTCATTAATTTATATATTCATTAATTTAAGCAACTCATGTGCAATTGTAGTTCATGAAAGTTTTCATGCCCAAAACGCATGTGCTCGGATTGAAAACACCTCCCTGGAATCAGTTGTCACAAATGTCACCAGAAATGGTACAGTCAAACCCTGAAATTTGTGGTCCACAAATGGTACCACTGACTGTCAGGCCAATCTGCCCTGGTCCTTGGACTCCCGGCCTCCACCCTCCAAGCGCACGTCATATCGTCCCTCCGATCGACTGCAAACTTCTTGAAATTGGAAGCTGTCACAAATGTTGGTAGCCTCGGATGGAGTTGCGTTTGTTAGGACAGCTTGCCAACTTCAGCCCATGCCCAAACCCCTCAAAGCCACCAAGCATGCCATGAATAAACATACATAATATGCAATGAACTAACAAACCACATACCCCGTCCCTTCGGGCCGTGTGTTTCTCAACGATTACTCAATTTTAGAAATTGGTCAAAGAACCAAGAGCCAAACATAATTTGCAACAAGCGGGGCAAGCAATAACAATTCACAGGTGCTTCGGTTTTAGGATAGACCAGAGGCAGCCCCATATACCAAGCGTTATTTTCGCTCATAAAACTCTGTGGGTTGTCAGTCTAGCAATGCCTTCCAAGTGCTATCGGTATGGCATTGCCTTCAAACTGCTGTCTGTACGGTATTGCCTTCAAAATGCTGTCTGTACGGCATCGCCTTTCGGTATGGCATTGCCTTTAAAATGCTCTGTCTGGCAGTGCCTTTAAAGTGCTGTGTCTGGCATTGCCTTTAAAACTTTCAGGTCGGCGGGACCGTGCTCCCCACCATGTCGAACATCCTGTCACGTCTGGCTTCCATCGCAGTTTCCATCACCTTGTCCGGATAGCTCCTTCATGTTTGGGTGGCTCTTATTGCTGAACGCATGAAAACAATCAAACAAAGTATGTAGCGTCTGAAAACAAAAATGTTTGAACACGTCACACAAACCGTCAAAACCATGTTGTGGCTTCCATCTGCCCAAACTTGTTCCTCTCTTTTGGCTTTTCCAAGCAGCATGCGCAGCATGCCCACATCCAAAGGAGCATGACCAGAAAGGCGATAACCCACATGATGCCAGCAAGATGCGATTTTGGGATGGGCCGAAACACTGCAAGTTCAACATCTTCCAATAATGATGTCTTCATTTTCTGATGGCACTGGTACACCGGGGTATAGCAGCACCACCAGCTACTTTCCCTCACATTTGTGAAACCTGTGCAGTAGTAGTAGTAGTAGTAGCAGTAGTAGTAGTAGCAGCAGCAGGAGTAGTAGTAGTAGTAGTACTAGTAGTAGTACTAGTAGTAGTAGTAGTAGTAGTACTAGTAGTAGTAGTAGTAGTAGCAGCAGCAGGAGTAGTAGTAGTAGTACTACTAGTAGTAGTAGTAGTAGTGCAATGTTCTTTGCTGTGGTTCTCTGATGGGTTTGTCACCAAATTAAGTGTCTCGCTTGTGTGTGTGTGTCTGTGCGTGCGTGCGTGTGTGTGTGTGTCTGTGCGTGTGTGTGTGTGTGTGCGTGTGTCCCTAGTGTGCGCCTTTAAATAAATTCTAATGAATGCCAGTTCCTCATTAGTATCTTTGATATTCTTATACTTCTTCAATTGGTTCTTACCTGTTCCCTGGCGCAGTCGTGAAGATTTGTTCTCAGATTCTCAATGGCCAAAATATGTGTTTACACAAATACTCACAAGCGAACTTGTTAGTGTAGAATTCAGCTGTGGTCGCATGTGCATTTCAGATTATACAACACATGTCATCAGAAACTATTTGGGCATCAGCCGATATCGTTCCTCGTCCAATGTTTTTTCCTACTGTTCCCATGTGTTCCATTACATCACCTATCACCTTGTTGAAGTGGTTTCCTTGTCTTCTACCGTGATTTGCCGACTCCAAAAGAAGGAACTTCAGTAGTCTTGACATTCAATTGTGTTACGTATCTTACCACTCTTGCTGATTTTGAAATATTTTGAGCAGCTATTGCGCGAACCACTCAACTTTACTCCCACTAAAAACTGCATCCCCTTGGTTCACCGCTGCCAAGAAACCGCCGGAAATCGATGCTGAAGCTCCGGCAGCACTTCATCCCAGTGGTTTCTGAATTCCTGGTGCCATGCTTTGAGGACAGATACTTCCACTCGATCCGCAGGGTCGTCGAAGACAAGGACGCCGCTTTTCGCCAACGCTTCCTGGGCTTGCCGGCAAAAAGAAGGCCCTTTTCTTCACAACAGTATTTCGAAGGAGAAAAAACATGGAAATTGCAAATGATCTTGTTGTGAGAAAGTGTGATATGATGTGATATGTGAATTTTGGATAGGTTCCAACCCGATCGATGGCAAGCAATGCCCACATATGCGCGGGGTTACAGTAATTACGTTTGTTGCATCAACATTGGTCAGGCATCTCAATCAATTTGAGCGAGTTTTGCCCTGAAAACCACACACACACACAAAAAAAAAAAAAACAACCACCAGTGGATTTTGAAAGTGAATCTATTTTGGTTTTGGAAAAACACCAGTTAGCGATCCATTTTCAGACGCCCCGGCAGCCACTGCATCGACCAGCATCCACTGCATCGGCCATGTCCGTGGCTCGTGCGCGCAGGGACACGCTGCGAAACTCTGCGAATGCCCTGCATGACTTGGAGCTGGTGACCAGCTATGACCAGCTAACTTCCCACTATATAATTATCCCATGACATCCTCATCCTGCCAAAGCCAATAATAAAGACACCGTTTAATTATCCCGTTACATGTTTTGCATCCAAGCATCCATGATCCCCTCTCTCCCTCTTTCTCTCTATGGCCACGTCGCAGAGATTTCAACCAAAGCTGACGGTGTTATTTCCAAGTAATAATTATAGCCAGTGTTATTAACAATGATTCCAGCTATACCAGCAGTATAAACCATTCTACCCACCAGTAGTTAGTTGACCAAAATCATCATCATGGGATAATATCACCAATAATTATAGTTCATGAATAGTATCCCAATAATTATATATATAACTAAATCAATTAAGTGTAACTATCATCATTCCCAATAAGAATGGATTATTGGTACAACATAATAGTTATAATTATTCCAAATAATTATTGCTACAATATTGTAATTAGGATGATGATGATGATGATGATATTAATCCCATCCGCCTATATAATATTCAAGACCCCCTTGAAACCATGGTGGATGTAGGGAAATTCCACATAATTGGGACCATAGAAAGGGGGTTTATGTTTAAAAAATGGGATTAATACCCCATCTTATACCATCTTTATTCCATCAAAAACCCACTGGCTTATTTAACATAGCTTTGTGAAAACCACTATTTAGTTCTTTAAAACGGTCAAAAATTAGGCAAATTATTCATAAATATGGACTATGTTCATCCATTTTCCAGCACCAAAAACCACCTTCTGAACGGTCAGGCGGCCTTGGCCGTTGCATTTCACTCCTTGCATGCTCCCAGCCCTTGCGCAGCGCGTCGCGCATGCCGCGCATCCTCCCCGTGCTGCTCCCGTTGCCGGCGCGCGTTTGTTGGGCCGCACCGAGGCAGCGACCTAGGTCCTTGGAAAAGAACAGGGCTGCTTTTTGTGGAGTTTTCACCGTCAAAGATCGAGTTTTTACCGTCAAAAATGGAGTTTGGGCCATCAAAAGGCGAGTTTTGACCTTTTGAAGCATGGTGATCTGAACATGAAACATGGTGATTTAAACGTCAAACACGTGGATTTAACAATGAAACATTTGCAGCTAACCATCCAAAGAATGACTTATGAATGATCCAAACCATCAAACATTGGGATTTAAGTGTCTGAAATGCGTGGTTTAAGCATGAAGATGAGTGACTAAAGTGACTAAAGCTGTAAACCTTGTGGTGTTTAAAACACAAACATGATAGTTCAACCCATCCAAGGTTGTAATTGTCCACCATTGAAGCCATCGAAAATGGTGGATTTAACTTAACTATTGAACTATCAAACGATTCGGCTGATTGGTGGGAACCAGGAAACAGTGTCTTGGTGTCCAGCAAAATTTCCTTGAACAAAATCCAGTGATCAACCTCACCCTCAATAATAAAGAACTAGACAATTGTCCATAGCCAATTTGCCTACAGTCACCTGCAAATCACTCAAATGATGTATCAAAATGCCATTCAATATAATATATTATATATAACTAGATACCACACATGGAAAAAACTAGGAAATCAACAGTAACAATAACCCAAGAAGAAAACAAAGAAATAGTTGAACAACAAGTGGTTTTGGAATGGTGTAGTCATTTGTTTAACATTAAGCATGACAAAGCGCCATCTTCAATTCACTATGGTTGGAATTGGGACTGCAGGTGTGCAAGCTTTGAACCATGCACATATAATCACACATGTATCATTATCATCATGCATGCATCAAACGCATTCAAATGCAAACCTGATGAAGGTACGCATGGTCCATGTCTGCCTCTATATATATTTATATATGTTCCCAAGGGTTACTCCCCGACCAAAAAAAAACAACAATTTTAACCTCCAGTTTTGTTGGTTAACTCCCTATCAACCCCATGTTTGGCAACCCAAACGGAACCGTCCACTGCGGCTCCTTCATCATGGTGCCATTTTTCATCGCAAGGGCTTCATCCCTCGACTCCTGGGGCTGGAGGTTTCCGGCAGGTCATGGGGATGTCAGACAGGGATACCCCGCGATACACGGCTTATGGACTGCTTATTTCATGGGAAATCCTATTGAAATGGATGATAAATGGGGTACCGAGATTTCTGGAAACCTTCATGTGGGTGCAGGAAGTGCCCAGGAACTGCCCAGGAAGGCATTTTTTTGAACCTGGAGTCAGGAATGGATTAGTTCACGTCAAGTTTATAATGCCTCAGAACAGGGGCCCTTGAACGACCTTGAACCCGATGTCCTACAAGCAGGGCAACCACAGGAAACCACCTGTTTAATTAACTGTATTTGCTCAAACTTTCCCAGATTCCAAAGGGCCAGCATCTCAATTCTAGGGCTAAAGCATGGTTCACCGTTCACACCCGCACTTCACGGTACCCTCAGGCAGCAGTTTGCCCACAACAGTACCACTGATACTGTTTGTTGACAGCCCGTTGCCCTTTGTCTATCACTTGTTTCGTATACATCTCCATCTATTCCAATTGTGGATTGTCGTCCAACCATGCTTGTTCACTGGAGGGTGTCACAAGATGCCACAACCATTTAATATAAAATAAATCAAACAACATCAAACAACATTTAAATTTGCACATGATGGATCTTCATGTTCTTTCAGATTCCAATTCCATTAATTGGCGGGTACCATGATGTGTTTTTGTGGTATGTATTTATTCATTTATTTCGATGTGTAATGTTCTTGTTTTAGATCTTTGAACAAAAAACTGAAAAACAACACGACACATGGAGGATTCCGAAGTCATGGGGGTACAAATCATCCAAGTCATGGATGAACATGACTTATCAATACTTATCATCCATGACTTAGTATTGAAACATATTGAAACCTATGGTTTCAACCTCCCATCCTCCCATGACTTAAGACTTCCTGCACCCTGCGCGCCGCGTCGCGGCAGCGTTGCCGCCAGCGCTGCGCGTCAGCGCCCAGGGAGGAGAGCAATGTCAATGAGGCTTGGTGCTCGGAGGCCTGCAGCTTCACTAAATGCCAAGGTGCTCCAATTTCAAGAAGGGAAGATGAATGAAATCCCATTGAATCACTATATATAAAATCCGATTAAATCCCATTAAATCACTATAAGTTATGGACTAGGTGATAAGATGATGTTTACAAGGTATATTTTACTCATTGAACATCATTTGAAATCCGTATATAAGTTTAAATCAAGCATGAACTTCAGTGCGATAAACCCGTAGTTTCATGTTGACAATTGTTGACATACCCTCTGGTATACGTTCACATAACTATGGAAAATCCACCAATTTTAATGGGACAATTCACTATAAATGGCCATGTTCAACAGCTATGTTAGTTTACCAGAGGGTATATCCCATTAATAGCCCATTGAATCACTATAATATCCCATTAAATCACTATAAAATCCCATTAAATCACTATAAAATCTCATTAAATCACTATAAAATCTCATTAAATCACTATAAAATCCCATTAAATCACTATAAAATATCATTAAATCACTATAAAATCCCATTAAATCACTATAAAATCTCATTAAATCACTATAAAATCCCATTAAATCACTATAAAATCTCATTAAATCACTATAAAATCCCATTAAATCACTATAAAATCTCATTAAATCACTATAAGATCCCATTAAATCCCATTAAATCCCATTAATATCCCATTGAATCACTATAAAATCCCATTAAATCCCATTAAATCACTATAAAATCCCATTAAATCCCATTAAATCACCATAAATGACATAAACTTTGAGAGGATGGCCATGGTTCCAAACGCCTCCAGCGTGTCATCCAACAGCTCCAACTTGGCGCTACCTCAGTGGATCGGCGCCCTTCCAACGGGTTGCTATATGGAAAAATGGGATTTAATAGTGATTCTATAGTGATTTTATAGTCATCATTTATAGTGATTTTATAGTGATTTTATAGTGATTTAATGGGATTTTATAGTGATTCAATGGGATATTAATGGGATAACCATAGGAAACCACAGGAAACCATAGGAAACCTCTCTGTAGTTGTTACCCTCAAGCATCTGCGTGACAATCGTACATCCACAAATACAACTGTATAATCCCAGCATCATGCAAGACTCTGGCTCAATGGCATGCATTCATCATCCGTTTGCGCTTGCAACCCATCCCAACATATATAACATATCAGATCTGACAAATATTGCCGGAAATTGCCGCCGTTGAAGAAAGAAGAAACACGGTGAGTTTCGACAGAATAGAACATCAGCAACAAACATCTCCGCCCACCAATCCTGCACAATTGCACCGGCACGTTTCAAAATCCACCTTTTTGATTGGTTCAAAATGGCATGGATTTAGAGTGTCAATGATGGAGTCAAACGTTGGATTGGTTTTATTGGTCGCAGAAGCATCCCTGTCCCCATCCAACTGGCCAAGGCTAAACATTACCCACTAGCCTCTCATTCACTAGTCAATATCCAACAAAAAACACGCCAAGACATCCATCATGATCATCATCATCATCATCATCATCATCAATACCCATATTATCATGTGATAACCTAACGCTATTGAACAATTCTTGACATTTTCTTACACAATCTAAATAGGTAAATCACCAGACTAAACTCCCACCTGTACTACATATCTTAGTAAATTATTGTAAATGATAGTAATTCACTAAGTGACCCTTACTAAACCAATCTAAACCATATTTCCAGTGAGGTTGCCGGGTTCGGTCGTAATTAAATTGATCAAACTGCGGGCAGTTTTTTGTCGCCGTTTGTCCCAGTCGTCCGAGGTCGTCCGACTCCGACTCGGCTGTCCAAGTCGCCCAGCATCTGCTGTCTCCAGGCTTCGATTCCCAAATGGTATCCTGCTTCCGGATCGCCCTGGGCAGTTGCCGTTGAAAACACAGAACATTTAATGTCCACGTGCGATTAATATCGAAAAAAAAAATCCCCCTGCAGTAAAGTACGCCCAATCCCAGGAAATATTAGTAAACCCCCCCCGTAATAAATAAGTACGCCAACCGATTTTTGATATGTTTTTCCGTTTTCAATTAGGCAATTCATTTGGCAATACTAACATGCAAAGAAAGTCCACTTATGTATTCGTTTTCAATTAGGCAATTCATGTGGGAATACTAACATGGAAAGAAACTTCACTTATGTATTCGTTTTCAATTAGGCAATTTGTTCGGCGCCACGTAGGTCTGGAAAATTTTCCAGGGACCCCCGGCCCATGTTTGGCCTAAACTTTATTTTCATGTTCTTAATGTTTGTGGGGGTTATGAAAATGACATGTCAACATTACTGTGAAACTCATGGGGGAACCATGACTGGGGGTCATTTACATTCATTTACTACCATGCCCCACTATGAGCATACCAAATAATAAAAGCCCTATTTGGGATGGTGAAAAAAAACAGTTGTGAGTTCTCCAACTGTATTCCCGCAATTATCCATTATCCCCCCATGATTCTCCAAATAGTATCTGTTGATAATCCCATTCATCCTTGTTGTTCTTTTTTAACTGGTGATATTTAAAATTACCAACCACATTAGGAATACTACTACGATTATTAACTATTACTATTAACTATGTGGATAATATTACTATCATGGGGACAATGCTAAATTATGGGGGTTACTTAACCATTAAATTAGCTATTCACAATAAATCATTGTGGGATATACCACATGATTGGGGATATTTATGGATATTTACAATTTTCTCGGAGCACTATGGAACACGACTACACGACTATAATCATGGGGAACCATTCAATTCTTGGGATGAACCATGAAAAAATCAGACACCAAGTCATAGCAGCCCCTGGACGCGCCTCAAGGGCTTCCTTCAGGTACCAGGAGCAGAGTCCGGTGCCCAGGTCCTCTGCAGGCTGCGTCCAGACGATGACAGCGATGCGCTGGTGATCCTCCTGACGGAAGTTGCTTTTTGGTACTTCAGCTAGTCTTAGAGGTCTAGTATGGTCTAGTTATTGTTCGATTTTCACAGCTCTTCAATTGATTTCTTGGAGTTTGGACAACATTAATGTTATCTACCGATTAATGTGGTTGACCTCTATTGTGGATATTTTCCCAAAATTATTGAATATCTTGTGGATGGGAAGGGTGGGCCACTATTGTGGAAAGCTTTTTCTCAGATCCGTTTTTTTTTTCTCAGGAGGAGCTTTATCCGCCTTTATACACCTTCTTTGGGTAAAGCTTGTCCGTTCACTTTAGAAAACCATATCCATGTTAAAGCCTTGAAAATGCAAGGTGTCCCATATAATTATATAGATGCCTTATTGAACCCTTGTCAAAAAACAGCACCCAAACATGTTTTCAATCGGGTATCCCATCAGTGACCCAGATCCTCAACAATGTATTTAATGTAATTAGTTTCGATGACAACCTAGTGTGCACAAAAACTTTTGGGGTGAAACAAAAACACAAAACCTTTTATCCACCTTTCTTTGG
>Ga0126342_10003996_pt1 | contig 24813 bp, 24 predicted proteins | sample Cyp1metagenome_FD_92528 | JGI IMG/M metagenome (GOLD analysis project Ga0126342, IMG submission 92528) | Coral microbial communities from Lord Howe Island, Old Settlement Bay, Australia - Cyphastrea 1 metagenome | ecosystem: Host-associated > Invertebrates > Cnidaria > Coral ...
ATACTATTGTAGCAAGCGCCTCGAAAAGGCAAGGTGGGGGGTCAAAGAAACAAGGTGGAGGATCAAAAAATCGAGGTCCAATTTTTCCGGGGTCGGCGGCAGGGGCGGCAGCCCTTAAATCTGTACAGTAAATCGATCGAAACGCATCGCTGTCTGCGCGCGGTGAAACGAAATTCATGTGCTCGGCACAGCGGGATTTGAGGTCTCATCCCGCTACTTTGTACACCAGGCGTGAGACTTGGGCAACTCCCTGTTGGCAAGTTGGATCCAGAAAAACATCTTCTGTTGGTGACTTTATGAACATTATCACCCAGCTTACCCCACCCTAACCCTGCATAATATATTATATTCAAATCCAAATCATTGATACAGTATTCAAAGCCTTCTGACAAGTTCAAAAAGAAAGGGGCCTCAAATAAATCCCATCATCGGTGGTGTCCTGACCGATCACACGCTGGGTGGCCCTGGCACCAGATCGAGCAGCCCAAACCCACTGGCAGCTGCGATAGACCTCACTGTGTGTTGGTTCACAGGAGACAGTGACCAGAAATCAGTTTGAAAACATTCAAACACTGCATCTGTGCTACTTGTGGTTGCACATGACGATTGAGATTTGAATGGATTTGAATGGATTTGATTGAAATATATCGATCCAAGTATACTACAGTCTACTCGCACCTACTTGCATGATGTTTTTGACAGGTGTCCGCAGTCCAAAGGCTCTCCAGGTGCTGTCAATACGATCTGGATAGTCACTCCATCTGTTTCCAGCATGAGGAACCTGAAAGTGTCAAGAACTTAGCTTCAAAATGTTTCAAATATCTTAAAATCACATGCGAATGCGGCATCAATGGAATCGATGGAATCAATGGATTCGAATGGTCGACATCATCGCGTTGATTCTTCGCATCAAAGGCACGTCGCGCTCTCATGGCGTCGCCCTGGGTTGGCATAATTTATCGGTAGAGGATCTCTGTATTCAGATTCCGATGTCCTTAACGTCTTAAAAAAAAACAAACAAACACACATCTGCATTAAAAAAACAACATGATCAACATGGTCTCACGGTCTCACGTCTCACAGCGAGTCTCAAAAGTCTCAAAAGTCTCAACTCTCAACATCTCTCAACATCTCTAAGCTTCGAACTGTGTCTGACCAAGCCCTGACATGAAATACTGACATCAAAGTCCACCTGCCACTCAGCCACCATTGATCAATACAGCACAGCAAGCGCTCTGGAACAAACTGAAACTGCATAGGCCGCACCTCTCCTTCGGAGAGACGCGACAGCAACTTTTCTACTAGTGCCGCATTCAACATATTGGCTGGTTTGATCCCAAGAGGCATGGGTGATGCTGACTGGTGAGTTTGGGTGTAGCAGCGCAGCAAGTTTTCTTCAATCCAGTGTAAGCACTGCAATCTCCAGCTGCTACAAGGCTGCTGAATCCCGCGTTTTTTTTTTTCACGCGGCTAGCCATGCTAGTCGCTATGGCCCAAACAAGACATTGGTTGCCTTGGTCACTGGGCCTTGGTGCAGTCAACCGAGGTGCTCTTTTTTCCTTGGTGCCTTGGGAGGACCTGCTGATCGTTTGATGCTCTCCATATCTGTCCCTGTCGCCAAGATTCGCCCAATGATTTTAATGAAGCCATAAGATCTGCCACAGAAGCTCCCTGCCGCGAAGAGCTCATGGGGCAGAAAAGGGGGTCATGGTTGATATGGTTGGGCCACAAGACTTGCTACTACATGTATTGCATGTTGTGCTTGAACCAAAAATCCCAAAGTTGTTTATCTCCAACTGCTTGCACCTGTGTGTCAACCACCTCATCCTTCGGAGCCTCTTGAACCTTAAGCAGATGCTGTCCACTGGTCTATCTCAAGGAAATTTCCATGATCGATGATACAAACCGAGGGATCCAGAAGGGAAACGAACCTACAGAGCCCAGAACGGTGCCCACCAAAAGAGTGGTTGCGAAGAATGGACACCAAAACATACCAGAACTGAAACTGGTGAAACTTTGTATATGGTCTCGAGATGTCTCGAGAGCATTCAATGTCATTAATTAATCTATCTTTGAACATACGGCAGGAAAGATCTTCAATCCTGTCAATCCTGCACCCGAAACAAAGCAAATTTAGCGAGTAGCTACCGTGACAAGCGGTGACAAGCAGACTAAGGAATCCGCAGCTCCATCGCTGGCATCTTCTACAACAATGCCCCACTCGTTGTCAGGGTGCAACTGCACGGCATTGATACGATACCAGCAGTGGGATCCTTGAGGTTTGGATTTCTCCCTCATTTTCTATGCTTGAGCTTGGAAAAGGAATAGGTGGCCCCAGTCAACGAGAATCTGCTGCGATGACTGGTCTGGGGCCTCCATTGTGCCTGTATCGTCTGAAGTTTTCTCCTGATTAGGTTGATCACCAAGTTTGACAATAGTGCAGTGCCCACAAACCCTCATCTTGGCTATGCAGTGACAACAAAGAAGCGGAAGCAAGAAACATGCAAAGCACGGTCCTCCCTCAAGCCATATCGCTCCATCATCTCCTGCCCATTCAAACATAGTCAAAGGCATGGCCAGCAATCTCATAAATGCTGATGATTGTGTAACTTGGATTGAGACTCGAACATATGAATATGATGAATATGAACAAATAGACAACCATAGACTTTCAAAAGTCTTGCACGCCTCAGGCTTGTCTTGCCAATCTTCTTGTCGTAATCTGACCAGGACAAACCAGGATACGAGCGTGAACCCGGAACCCAATAAATGCGAACGTTTTCTTCGAACGTGCCCATGGAAGCCTATGGACCCTGCCTGCAGTGTCGGCTGCTACACTCAGGATTTGGAGCCATTCCATACCTCAGAACTCTGAATCCATGCCGTGAAATGCACACGTACAGCCCAGATTCCCACGTGCTGTCTCTTGCTGTCCAGGTTGCGAAGGGAAGAAATCACCCAAGGCATCGTATCCAAGGAAATTTGACACCTTGCCCCGCGAAACCAAGAAGTGGATCCATTCAGCCACTTGCCAAGCTGTTGTGAAGATTCAGCATGGCACATCCCTGTGTTTCAAGCCAGGCACCGTTCCAAACTTGAGCAAATGCTTCAAGGTTGCCTGCTTCAATGCCAGAGGCAAAATGAAACATGTATTCAGATGGTGTCTTGGAGAAACACCCAAACAAAAGTCAGGAAATGTCAACACTCTAGTCGACAAAGTTCCCTACAATCAGTTACAAGACCACAATGCCCACTGGGAGTTTCTCATTTACAGTCGTGCACTCATCAAGCAACCCAAAGTTTCATCACTTCACCAGCATTGAGCTACACCAATTGGCAACGGAAAGTGGTAAACTGAATGATCGATCATTGATGATCACTGATGATCATTGATGATCACTGATGATGATTGATAAACCATGATAAACCATCCCTTTTACTACTACCACATTATCGCTGGGGTTCTACGGCGACTTTTGGGCCATGATCACCATGCCTGGGCCAACAAACCTGCTGTGATGCCCATCGTGGTTGGCAGCGATGCTGCGCAAACTCCCTGCACAGTGGATGTGTCTTGAACAGAGCCACATTTTCCAAAGGATGATAGGAAGGACGTGTCAATATAGACCTCTTCACACCATTTCACATCATTTCACACCTACAATATCCTACAGTCACCAACTCTTTCTAAACTCACTGGGCAACTGCTGTGCTCCGGAGGGAACCAGCGTGTTGTCATGCTTGGCGAGGCCTCTCGTTTTATAGCATTCTCATCACCACCACTGGCCACTACTGCAGGAGGAGCACATTCAAAGCATGCATACCTGGCGTTGATTTAGGCAGTTCTGCATGCGTTGCCAGGTATCATTCATGGCCTGCCAGGGATCATGGTCTGGACGTGGCCAGACACCTGCAGCTTGCCACAACTGAAGTTGATTCTGTGCCCCTCCCGGACTGCCCAGGCTGTGCCAAGTATCACTTAAAATGACAACAACCAAACGAAGTGGCTGAGAAGTGCACCGCATTTTCAGACACTCCAGACTCCAGCCACATCCTGAAGCTAAATACCAATCCCTACGTACAGGATCAGTGACATCTGTCAGTATCTGTCATGCTCTTTATGTTCAAAGCTTTTGATCATTTCCGAAGTTAAACCTTTTGCTTCAGCACATGTTTCAAGTTTTCGTGAGGTGCTGTTTGCAAGTTGCGACATACTATAAGCATCTATAAGCAAGCCCTTGGGCTGATGGCTGTCCAAGCTCATTGCAGGCCTCAGGCATGTTGTGTGGCCAATTTGGAATCAATTTGGCAGGAAAAACAGAGGTCTCTTGAACAACCCAGTCACACACTGGCACAAACTGGCAAACTGGAGCAAACTGGCACTACCTCAATGCCTTTGGCAGCATTTTGGCAGCATTTTTGTTGCCCCCAGAATTTCTGCACGGATGACTCGCACCTGATTGATGGTCATGCGGGCAGCATAGTTGTCCACCTTGGCTTCACTTGGCGGATATTTTGCAGGACACAAAATGATGCCGCAATGATGCCGTTGATATCCGTTGATCGATAAAAGCTTCCCATACCTCAAGCCTGAAGTAAACAGATTGTTTCATGTTTGTTTCATATTTTTTCATGTTGCTTCACCAACATTCCACGACAGCATTGCGTCTCCACTCTCGACTCCTTATGGCCTTGAAGATCTTGAAGCATTAGCACTGCTAGCACTTTGATGAAAGGCCGGAATTCAAAAGTCTGTGGAGTTCAGTTGGAATCTTTTTGAATTAGGCCATCTTAGGCCCAAGCGCAGCTGAGAACTAGGTCTACCCTCTGCTTCTCCAGGCCACCATTCTCTATTCGTTCGAGCCTGGAGCCCCGAGCAGTCGACGTCAAAATGTGTGTGTCAAAATGATTGGTCGCTTTCCAATCTCATCTTCCTGGGAGCACCACAGGAGGTCGTAGTTTTCGGCTGATGTAATGTTCATGTTGTATGTTTCGAACCTGGACAATGAGATACAATGAGCATCAATGAGCTGCATGCCACACATTGTCATACGACGTCCGATCCAATGGACATGGAATGAGATGCAGCAAATCTATGCAAATCTCAGGTCTCAACTCCACATCAGGATTGATTCCTTGAAGCCTTGCTCAAACCATCTTCAAAAGGAATCACCAAACATTACCAAACATCACCAAACACCCCACACATCATGACAGCTCTGTAGGATTCTGTAGGTAGTTCATCAATTCGTTCAGGATTCAAATATATTCAAGTGAGGTCCAAACGTGTGATGGGCGGCCTCCACCTTTGAAAGGCCTGATGCCAAAATATGCCAAAGGGAGGACTTCATTCATCTCCATTCGCTGTGTGGGCAACCATCATCCAATCATTACATTATCATTATATACCAATGAAGAAGCATTGCATCACTTGCCTGATTGCTCTGGTCTGAAGAATAGTCGGTTCATGTTGGCAAGTTCAACCTGCTGCGAATGCTGCTACAAGAACATTCAGGAAACTCACAAACTTTTCAAACAAGTCTTGAGACAAGGTTTTGCTGTTTTGCCTTGTCGTAGTCGAAGAGGAGAAGCTTACCTGCATTTCAAGCAACTAGTACACTTGGCGACGTAAAAAGGGTGGAGTGAGGTGTCGTGCTTGAAGAAATGCAGAGTGCCTATGCCGCATCGAGTCAACATCTCTGCGACCACGGAACCAACTCCTCCAATGCCTGCATTTTAAAATATCTTAAATGCCAACTGCTTCACAAATGCTTCACAACCTTCACAAGTCACATGCCAACGTTCACAGGCTGGGGTCTTGGCCAACAATCAAGACCGAAAATGAACGAATCTTCTCGTACTCTTCGACAACACCTGACATGTCTTCCATTGTCTTCCTCTAAAATGCGAAAAGTTGGTCTGTCTGCCATCACACCTGGATTTGAGGCTCCAACCCATTCGTTTCAGTGCCATAAGCCGGCTGTAGGGGTTGTCCTGGTGCAGTGGGGTCACACACACCCTGAATCACCCCATGGCGACCAAACATGCCGAAGTTGCGTCACGCACTTCTGCGCTCATCACCTCTGTCTTTTCCTCCACAAAATCTACAAGACTCTCAGACTTTCGTGTAATTCCCAAGACAAAGTTCAGTGCAATGTGGAATGCAGGATCTCTGCAACAAGCAAAGCCAGTTGAAAAACTCAACTCAACTTGGGCAAGAACTCTTTCTTTCTCTTTCCTCAGGGTCATGTTTGATTTTCACAAGAATCACTCTCAAGGTTGGGACAAAAGTCCGATCTGAGGGTTTGGCGATGTTCCACTCCTAAAGGCTTTGGCAAAAAAGCGGATCTTCACTGGAGCATGTGCCGCACATATCATGTGACGCAATCAACTTCCCTCTGCTCCAAGTATCTTTGGCTGCCAGTGCGCATTTCCCGTTTTTCGCTTCTCAGGAGGCTTTTCCCCCGTGTTTTTCCTGAAGAACAAACGGTAATGCACAAAAGTCACAAAAGTAAGATCAAATAAGATCAAACAATGTTGTGTTACACATGTAACACATGTAGATCAACCATGTTTTGTTGGATTCGACATTGTGACATGATCCTCGTACCTCTGGTAATCCAACCCAGGACAGTGGCCGAAAGAACTTGGGAAACCACTGATTTCCATTGCTTGGCTTTGCGTTTCTCGTGGAAGTTGAGGCACCTTTGGCCTGGGGCTTTCCTCAGGGTGAGAAAGCTGGACATGGAATCATGGAACACAAAAAATGAATAAAGATGATTAAGGCTGCAAAACAATGCAGAACAGCATTACAACATACGTACAGAAACATACACTAACATACAGCAACACCCCCTCAGCTGCCAACCATGAGATTGATTCCAACTTTGCTGCAATTCCAAAGCTTCAGGGCTTCCTGGAGTACACGGCAGAATCTCTTGGGAATTCCCTGCACACTTGCAATCAGTGCCAAGAAATGCCAAGAAACCTATTTTCACTGGAGCAGGTGGAGGCGGAATTTCATGGCCTTGTGAGGCAGTGCTCAAGTAAAAGCAGCTGAGTAACTGTGTTCGAGGCTGTTTGAAATATTTTGAAATATTTTGAAATTATGATTCAAATTTTGCAAGATGGTCAGTATTTCACAGTTTCACTTTGAAGAGGCATTCATCATTTTTGCGTCCGCGCCTGTATCTGGTGGCTTTCTTGTTTCGTTCCCTTTGCTGGAAACGCCCTTGGGCCTCGAATACGTATCGCTGAAGCCGCCATAGCCCCCCTTGGGACCGTAGGCCGACGGAGGCCCCTTGGCCATGGGCCCCTTGGAAGCCATGGGCCCTTTGGAAGGCGCTCCAAAGCTAGGACCCTTTGAAGACATTGGGGGCCAGGAGCCCTTTCCTTGATAGGATGACCTGCCGACTTCCAAGTGGCTAATAGCGGCCAGGTCATGCTAGGTCAGGTGATTTAGAAATAGTCTTATCATAGAACAAAAGTGGAACAATGAAAGTGGACATGAGGGTCATTTTATGCTTTTCACGACAATCTACAACAAACATGGTATGCGTAATAGTCATATCAACAACATAACAAAACAAAAGAACAAGAACATACAAGAACAATTTATCATAGCACTGATATCATCCAAAAAGGTCAAGAACACTGCCACGCACTCCCCAATGATGTGCCAAATGGCCTGGAATAGCCGACGTCATAGTCGTAGTCGCCACCTTTCCCGTAGTCAACTCCTCTTCCATAATCGCCACCCTTTCCGTAGTCAGCACCTTTTCCATAGCCACCACCTTTTCCGTAATCACCACCGTGTCCATAATCAGCTCCATTGAAAAAGCCCTCGCAAAGGATACTGACTTATCTTCACTCAAGATGCTTGATGCCAAAATTCCAGTCCGCCTTGCCCATTGACGAGGAGAAACTCATCCCATCCTGTTTCTGTGGCACAAACAAACAAACGTCTTGTGAGTTGTGAGTAATCTTTGCATGCTGCAAGTAACAGCAACCAACACCCTGCCTGAGGTCCCTTGCCATATTCATAGCCCTTACCGACCCACATCAGACCTCAGAAGAGCAAGATATGCGACATCAATAAGGCAGCAACACCGTCTGGCTTCTTGCCAAATTCCTTCTTTTGACATCTTTCAGGCATTGTCTCTTCTTCAGAGATGCTCGTGCGAGCACATGCGAACACCGGTGAATTTATCACAAGGTGATGAAAAACCGAATTCCCCAAGTGCTGATTCAAGATGATTCAAGTATTGATAAATGTCCCTTTCTTTGCTTTATTTCAACAAAGACAATTGCACACACACACACAGAGACACACACACACACCGCCGGCAAAGATTCCGTATCAGGCTGATGAGGCCCAAGCCTATGTCAGCAGGCGGAAGCCGTGGTAGCAAGGAAGCAAGAGCAACAGTTGTTGACTTGTGGAATTTAGAGCAGTTGAGCCATTTACGGCGATGTCCTATATTGAGCATGGCATAGCATGGCGAGGGAGCCTCGTTAGAACTGCTGAAGGCATTTTCCATGATTTTCAGTGTAATGACTGTAATGAATCTGTAATGTATATATATATATGTATATATATAATTATATATATATATGTATATATATACACATATATTAGAATGCTACTTCCAAATGCAAAATGTCGAACATAACATAACCCACAGTCGGCCGAGGCGATCATCTTTGAGATGCGCTACGTTTACACCTGACTCTCCTGAACTGAGCCAAAGCTGTTCACAGATCTGAAAGCAATGGGAATGCAAATAATGCAAGGAAGAGAAAGATGGTGGTCAATCCTCAGACATTCAACGACTTTGACATCATGAACCATGAATCAACATCTCATTAAATCCCATTAATTACCATTAAATCCAATTAATTACCATTAAATATATTAAATCAAAGTAAAACGAATAAATCCCATTAGACAACCAAGGCAAACATTTCGTATAGCAGAGGTGATCTTTCTCATCCACATAGTGCTTCAGCTTCAACGGCAAGATCCTGACGTGCCATGTCATTGCCATATCCAATTACAAGGTCTGAATCACTGAAAAGCCAATCAAAGTCAAAGTATGTCAACGTCTAGATTTGCATCAATCCTCTTATTTTTTTTGGCGGATACTGATTGACATGGAGCAAAACGCAATCCCGCTGCCTCCAAAAGAGCTGCTGCATGCCGTTCCACGCCGCTGCGCTCGCAAGCTCCGAGTGCTGCTTCTAAAGCCAGGACATCAGGTGGCTGTTGACATTCCACCATCTTGTTCAGTAGCCAGCAACAGAACTGCCACTGTAGACTTTTGTAGGCCACTACAGCCAACGCGTTCCATGTGACCTCTGTGGCATCCAGCTTCCCATGAACGGACCGGCTGAGAAGTTCCACAGCATCTTCCCATTGCCGGCTCCAAGAGAACGCGCTGATACCAGAATTCACCGCCAGAATTGTTGTGTCCAGTCTCTGTTGTGGGAGTGTTGCAAGCATTTCAATGGACAACTGCCAAGTATTTCGCCCTTCGCATGCACTGATGGCTGCATTGACTGACACTGCATCAGCCCCTCTTTTTTTTTGGGCCCCATGATTTCCATGATTTTGATGCAAAAAATGGATGGAGAGCTGCCATTCATCAGAGACCCCACAACTATTCACCATGGCTCCCCTGGTAAATTCGTCAGCTTCTCCTTGTCGATGCAGCTCCTCCAGGAACCTGGCTGAAGAACTCCAGCTGTGTCCCTGAGCCGAGCCAACTTGGTGAACAGGATGTGATGGCACGTGACCCGGTCAAATTCAACACATCCTTTGCCACTCAATGTATTCAATGTGAACCTTATGCAACTTTTGTATTCAATGCAACTTCCATTTTTTCGTCACTTTGTATCTGCTAGATCCGCGTGATCCCGGCCTGTCCACACCCTGCAATCGCGGCATTACAAGTAGGGAGGCCTGAAAGAGCCACTCTTCAGCATCTCACGTGCCATAGATGTAGAGATGGCACGTGAGATGGAACGCTGTGGTTGTACTTCTTGAAATGTTCATCACACATAGAGAACATGAAAAGACAGCGCTAGAAAACAAGTACTGTAAATGCGAGCAAAGTGATTGCTGACTCTAGCAATAATTCATCCTGCTGGTTTCTGGGAATGCTGCTGTGACGCATATTGATTGGTCGCTGAACGCAATGCAGTGCCTCACAAGCTTTAGGGGTGTGAACTGGTTGCAGGTCGGGACGGGAGACCGGTTCCGAAAATAGGGTAACTCAACATCTCGTGGTTGATATCATTGATGTATTGCTTTACAATGGTTAAAATAACAAATTTCAAAAGCTCTTCATTACTTTCCTACTTTTTAAACCATTATAAGCCATTATAAATGGCAGTTATTCCATGATATTCCTATTACCCATTATAATAATATATAATAATCATGGAACATTCCGCATTTTTCGAATGCGACCCACCTCTTCCCAGCGGCGACTTGCAGAGCCAGCTGCCAGTACCTCATTTCTTGATGATTTGATGTGGTTTCATATGTTTCATGCAGTTCATATCTGAAAAACATGTTTTTATGTGGTTTAACAATGTTCATATGTCTATATAATCGTTTTATACTCAAACTAACCACTTTATGTTGATTGTCCATACTATCCACAACTCAATGACATGACCCATAGCCAATTCTTCCAATTCTCTGATTCTGAGAGGTGTACAATGGTTCTCTCAGCTGTGCCAGATGAAATGCCCAAGGTCTCCATGAAAGAAAAGCAGTTGGAGGCCTCCACAAAAATCATGAAGACATCAGCATCATGAATTATGAATCGACTGGTCACTTCAAGTCAAAATGTGTCAAGCCTCGGCCCACTTCGAAGCACACTCGTAAGCAGTGAGAACCTCAACGTCCATGACGACTATTCCGATGAGACTTTCGGCAACAAGATGCAACAGTAGAGTGCAAGTTAACATCAATTTCAGTTAAGTTTGCGGCAGTGGTGAAGGAAACAGAATCGGGCCTTTGTTTGGATGACAATGATTCAATGCAGCTTCTGAATTTCATTTGTTGGAAACTTGGGGAAACCGCTGAAGCATCAGCTGCGAGGCTTGGACTGGCATTGATGCTGCAGTGCACTGAACACTTCCAAAGCTGCCCTCCAGTGGCCTTCAGCTAAGATTCGTTCAGAAGCCCAAAAAATGGAGAATCCTCTTCTCGGATCATCTTGGAATATCGATCTTGGATGCTGGCGCGAATGCGCACAAGCACTGACTGCAGCATTGTACGCCACAAGGTTGGGTCGAGGGCCTGCCTCAAACCCCAAGAGAGCACAGGGTTATACAGGGTTGCTTAACAAAAAGAAACACAGAAGAATGAACAAGCAGTGGCAGCAGCCCAACACTGCAGCACCCCAGTGCCAACGCGAATGCCATGCTGGGCAACACACTTCCGTGGCACTGTAGTAGCACAGCATCAGCTCTGTAGCAAAAGAAACGTGGCATGGCATGGCAATTATTATCAATTATTTATTGGTTGACCATGGTTGACCATGTGATACTGTAACGTGCTTACAGAACAGCAACTCGCAATGCGCCTGTATCATGCCTGCCAAAACCACCAAGGCTTGTTCCCATTCCTGCGGCAAATTAGGCATTGTCTCACTGTGGTCTCACTGCCATTGAAATCTGAAAGCACACACACACACACCCGGACAGTCCTGCCCTTCATCGCAGGCACTGATTATGCTGGAGCAAACAATCTCATTCAACTGCACCTGATAATCAGCAAGTCACTAAATACATCTAGATACTAAGCAAGAATAAGCCTGACGAGTGGCGGTAAACGCAGTATGATCATGTATGATCTAGAGGGAAGAACAGCTGCAGGAACTTACCGATTTATTGGTGATACTCCGGCCTCAAACTTGGCAGCTTCATCAAGCAGGCAAACGGCATGCTGCCACCTTGATTTTTGCACATATCGAAAACGAATTGACAACATTGATCCAAGCATTGAAGTGAGCCACTGACTGAGCACCTCGTGCAAATGCTCTTGCCCCTGCCTGAGCAGACAAACATGAAACCACCAGGGCCACTCTTCTGTAGAGACATTGTGAAAGCATCGAGAAAGGCACCGACACCAAAGGTCATGACATTTGGCCTTACCGCAGCCATTCAACATCACTGAGCCGTACTAAACCTAGTTTTGGGTACCCCCGAATCCATCGGTTTACCATCCCGCTTTTCAATAAAATGGTCATACCAGTATGTGGTAGAAATTCCCTATTTTTGGGCAAACCCATTTTTGTTTGCCAGAAATCTTGCAGCAAAAGTCACCCCTCTTGGGCTTTGGCTCAATGCCGCTGAACAGCAAAGCCAAAGCCTCTTTCAGAGGCAGTGCAATTGAGGGATATATATATACATATATATATTATATATACATATATATATATATATATATATTATATACACATACACATGTGTGTATGTATGTGATGCTTAATTACGTTACTTATGACCGAAATTTAGTCATAAGAATATGTAGATATAATTATAATTATATATATAATTATAATTATATATATATATATATAATTATATAAATATATATATATAAATAAATAAATATATATATATATATATATTATTGTTTTGTTACATATTTATACGTATAGATCTGATTCTGATAAGATAAAATGAGATGAGATGAGATAGACACAATGCATCACAATGCAGTGTGATATATGGGTATGGTGGACTCTTATTCTCCAAGTCTCTACTCTTGAGAGCCTGACTGACTCCCAGCAACTGTTGCTGGCACAGGCATCAATGGCAGTTGTTGCAGCAACTACTCCAGGACTCCTGCGCCACTCACAGCATCATAGATGATCATAGATGATCATAGATGATCATAGATGACCATAGATGGGTCAGAGAGACTTCCAACATCTTCCAAAACTATCCAAACATATGGTCCCCTGTTGAGTCAAGTCCCCTCATGTCCCCTTGATCCTGGATGCGAGGTCTACAGCCAACTTCCAATTGCTGGCAGCTTGACCTCGGCAGCATGACCTCCCCCTGCTGCGACTCAGCGCAAAAAAGATCACTGGGGATACGGCAAGCACTGATCTCGATGTTCTTCGTCACTTCATCGGGCTGCAAACCTGGACATCAAAAAAAAGCTGCGTTAAGTCTGTCGGAACCTGTCGCGAAAGAACACTCATTTCTAGTAGGATTTTATAGGATTTTACTTTCCTAATCTTTCCCATCTTTTTGGGAGCTGCTACGGGCAACTCTCAGAAGTCTTCGTTTCGAAGAACATCACACCATAGGCTTTCCAAGGCTCTGGCCCTCCATCTGAAGCATGGCACACAGCCACACTGCTATGGGCCAACCTGCAGGTAATGTTTCTATATCGTCGTCTACTCAACACCCAGCACTTCTATTGCCATCTCTTTGAATTCTTTCAGATTTTACACCAGCAATCTCCAGCAAATTTGCTGTGGCCCCGGACATGCTGCTTCTATCGTTGTTGTTGCAGCCTTTCGTCTGCGAATCATAAGCAGTATTTCAGCACTGTAGGCATCAGCCATGATCTGCATTCATATGCAGCACTTGGAGATTCAGAAAGCTGTTGACTTTTCGAAGCCATTCTGGGCCATTCTGGGCCATTCTATATACTGCTTTCAAGCCTGCCGGGTCGACTGTGTTGAATGTTACCACATTCGCTGCTGGAAGCCCATGTCTGTCAGGCCTTGGATGTTGATGTTGATGGCTTGTTGATGCCAAGCCATGCTGAGAACATGACAAGCCATGCTGGGCCCAGCAGCCCACACATCTTTCGGAGAAGCTTCATGGACAAATCCTTGGAGGAGATGCAATGACTTGAGATCACTGGAGCTCGAGACAGAGGTAGGAAGGTTAGTCAGGTATACTCACAGTACGAACCTATAAAGATAATATAGGTTTAATGACCAGTGAAATTATCACTATATTTATAATTATGTATAATATGTATATATATATATATATATACAATTGTATATTTATATGATTTATAATTATGTATGATATAAATATATATACAATATATATATATGAAATATATTATAGCTGTCTATCCATTTATATTAATTATATTATACAGTGTACCAGATATATCGCTGTACCAATAAAGATCAATAAAGTGTACCAAACATTGCCAATCTATAAGTACGACACACTATAACTAAACCCTAAGTTCCTGAGTTTCGGACCCATCGCTTGGCTCGGCCAACAGCTCCAAGAGCAGCATTGCATGTGACGACACTTGGCACTGGCCCATGCTTCCTGCGGATCAAATGGCAGATCTGAAAATCTGAAGAAGTATATCCAACTATATCCAACTGTCAAAAATTTAACATAACTATGGAAAATCACCATTTTTAATGGGAAAATCCACTATTTCTATGGCCATTTTCAATAGTCAATAGCTATGTTAGTTTACCAGAGGGTATACCCAACTGTCAAACACAATTTCAATTTGAACAATCCTCTCATTCTCAAAGTCTCAGAAGTCTCAGGAGATTATCAGAAGATTATCAGAAGTATCAGAAGTCCTCATGAATCCAAAGAGCAGCACGGAGTCTATCCATCCTTACCATTCAGCAGCTTCTGTTTGCTGGATGAGAATCTTCTGCGAGTCAGAGTTCTGTGTGGCCGGCTGCTTGGCCTTCCGCAACCAGTGATACCTGTGGCTCCCGGAATCTGCCACCAAAAAATACATCAGATTGGTGTCTCAAAATGGGGAATACCGGAATACCCCTAAACACCAATTTGAATGGGAAACATGATGATGGGGTAAACTATCTTTACACAACACACATACATTTTAGATCATTCTAGCTCACTGACTCGCATCCTACTGTAGCCACCTGAGCTGATACCTGACACCTGCTGTTGAACATCAGAATTGATGCCTATCCACAGAACCCACTGCGAAAGTCCTACGAATCAACAAACCTGCACGGCAATCTCAGGAAGGGGCAGGACGTGTATGCAAAGGCATCTGGAGTGTATCCAGCCCGACGGCCCTAAGTTCCGAAGCGTTTCAAAATGTTTCAAAGCCACAGGAGCTCTTCGGGTTGGCTAACCATCCATATCTGTTCTAAGAATCCAACCAAATCCATGAGTTGAATCGCTTGAATCCACCTTGAGGCCTGCTGTGCGAGTTCCAAACTTGGCAGCTCTGAAGCAAAGTAAAGTGTTTGCAGCCCTTCAGCTATATCCAGCTATATCCAGCTAGAATTTTTGCACCGGCCTTTTCGCAAGCTGACATGACCTTACAGCATTTTTGAGACAAGAGAACTCACTGATTTCCAGGTTTTTGACTTCAAATACGCTGTAGCGCGTGGCAAACTCGACCATGTTTCTTGCATCCAAGAGGCAGCATTTCTGAGAATGGTGTCTGGCTCTGCCTCTGAACGCTCCAATTCCTGCAAAGTTTGAATTCCAAAAACATCCCAAAACCAATCGGAAAAACCAATAGATCAGCCAGTAAACATCAGTAAACATCAGTAAACATCAGTAAACATCAGTAAACATCAGTAAACTATGTAGACTCGTTTGCATCTCCTTTGAAATTTGTGAAGCACCTGTTGATCCTGTCCTCCAAGCATGCTATGGCTTCTTGCCAGCGAAGCTCTCGTCCAAGGCGGCTGATTTGCACTGTTGCTGCAGCAAGGTGGCGCCCGGCTGGTTGAGCTTTGCATGGCCTCCTTCCAATGGGCTGTTCATCGCTGTCCGAAAAAATGGTGAAAACAGCATGAAACAGCAACATCCGCAACACAGTGACTCCAACCTCCAGGGCAACATCTAATGACATCTACACTTTCGCTGAACTTTTCCTTGCTGTTTTCTGTGACCTGCAGCTACCTTCACCCTCTGCAACTGCTTTTTGGCTCCTGGCGTTCTTCGCCGGCTCTGCCATCGCCAAATTGTGATCCAACCATTGCAGTGGCAAAGTTGGGGTTTTGGTGCCCCACCTTTCTCAAAGTAAGATGACATCAAAACAAATCTTGAAGCAGCCTCCATAAGGCTTTTGAACGACATCCATCGATGTTGCGTTCCTGCGAGTTGACAGTGTTAAACCCCAGTTGACCACTCCTTCCAACACATTCATCATTTCGTAACGCAGAAGCTGAGCCGAAACATCAATGAATTGCCGAATTGCCCAATTCATATAGAGTCAAAAGTACATAAGCAGTAACATGATTAAAGTATATTGATGTATATTGTATACACTGCTTGCAAATGATTTACACGACTGTATCTGTTAAGAACATTGATGGGACCTTCAGTGTCATCTTGATGTTGACAAGTTTCGTACAGCCTTTCCGCCATCGCTCCTTTTCTAAAATTTCCAATTTGATCATTGAACCGAGATGAAAGGCTCCGGGCACAGTTCTCCAAGCTTTGTACAGGTCCACAAGAGCATGTAAAAAACCCAGGCTTCCAAACACAGGAAAAGGCATCACAATATGATCTTGATATATTGAATTTATTGATATCACAGCCCTTGTGAAAGCATCACTGGCATCAAAGTTTACTAGGTACTAAACCAGTGAGACAACTTGTTCGAGTTCCGAATCAACTGTTGTGTCATCAACTTGCCGAAAGCCGGGGTTGCTCTTGGTGGGCTCAGCCTGCATATGGGAACTGTGACCATCTGTGACCGTTCAGAATAGATGGGTTGCTTTATTTCGCAGCATCTGAATGCCGGTGATGGAGAAGATCAGCACCTGGCAGCAAGATGGTCACCAAGCTCAGTCTGAGGGGCCCGGTCGTCTCGTTGAAAAAACACCAAGGCCCTGGGGCCCAGGCCATCATCACGAGGAAGCCTACATAGACTGGGACACTATCCTCAAGAATGTCCTGGAAAACTGGGAAAAAACTAGGTAAAAACTGGCAGTTTTCACTGGACCAAATCAGGAGGTCCAAGAGCTTCTTCCAGCGGAGTCTGCGGTAGGTACATTGCCCTGCTGAGTGACGCATTAACATTGTATAACATTATATAACTATATGATACTGTATGTATGATTATGATTGATTATGTATGTGTGTCTAGTGAATCCTCCAGAAAACACTTCCAACTGGAGCAATCAAATCAGACAAAGGACTTTTGCAGGTTTTGTTCTGCGAAAGCAAGGTAGCAAAATGAATTGCAGATCACTAGAGTCACTAGAATCAAATGGCGGTCCTGTGCGTCTAGTACAAGTTCTTTGTGGGGAACATTCTTGAATTCCACCACCCCAAGGATCTTGATAGCGTACCTGTGCTGACATCTTGAACAGCAGCTCAAACGGTGCTGGGGTGTGAATGTGAAAGGACACAAATCCTTTCCAAACGTGTTAGCACGTAAACCTATACAAAAGAAAACATGCTGGGGGCCAAACTGAAGGAAGCTGAAGTACTGCATCCAGCGTAGATAGACTGGTGCACATCACTCTTCCAATGCAAATCAAAACAGTGTCTGCGTGCAGAAGGATGTCAACCAATCTTGGCCTGGCATGTGGCTGACCGGGATGAACACTCCTGACAGCAAGATGTTCATCATCCTGACATTGCTATGAACTGTCAACGTCCTTTTATCTGCACAAATATGGATTATATAGTTATACCCCAAATCTCCTTATAGATCTTGTAGTTATAGTTGATCGTCATTTCCGCATCACATCGTTCATTTAGTTTGACGAGGTTTGAGGGTGTACCATGTGTACCACCATATATATATTATATATATACAGTATATATATATATGTGTGTCTTATATATAATGTATATATATATATATCCATTTATCACATTTTAAGACCGATCCCTTTCTGGATGTGGGAATTCTCCGTCCTGAGAAGAGCATCTGCGGCACAAAAACCAATGGTCTCAGTTCAAATGGTTGAATCATGTTGAATCAAACCAGTTCAACAGGACAGTCACAGCTGGGAAATCCCATCCCCATTATCCCCATTATGCGATTAAAATCATGAAATATCCACCAGAAACTCTGGTTTAGTACTGGATCCATTCATTTTGGGGAGCCTTCAAAAAGGTTGCTATTCTATGCTATTTTATGGTATTTCATATGATGGATGGGCTTCAAATTCAGTCCCTTCAAGTTTATCAGAGCTTTGGCCCTAAAAAAAGAACCAACACTGGGAGGCAAACCCCACTGCTCCAGTTTCTCGAGGTTGTCGAACCTGGCTATTGCTGTTGACTCTGGCAGTCAAGTTCCGTTTTTGGTTGCTTTGGTTACCCTCTGGTAATTTAACATAGCTATGGAAAATGATGGGACATGACCCATGTGATGATTTACCTATTTAGAAAGAGGTTATTTTCCATAGCTATGTTAAATTTCTAGAAGGTACTTCCGGCTTACTGCAACATGCATGGCCCACCGCACAACTGATGGCAAGAGCAACAGACACTGAGCACACCTTGGTTCAAACTCCGCTGAGCACTAGATCTGCGATTCAACTGGCTGACATCTTTTTTGTTGCTCACGGCAGGAGCACCTGGGGAGTTTCCAGTTTCAAGTTTCCCAAACAAGTCGGGTGTCAGGTGATTTGGCCAAAGAAGGAACAAATGACTCAAATGCACTTCCAACCTCTTCCACACATTCTACTCAATTACAATTTGCTGGCAAGCATCCGAAAGAAGCACGATAGTCCATAGCAGTGCCCTGAGCACAATGGCTGAATTGGAGCGAAGACTTGAAAACAACAAAGCGTTGAAGTATTATTGTCTCCCAACCACCCTCAGCGTCGAACCAAAAGTTCCCATTCAATGACCTGCTCCACCATTGGTGAAACCAAGTCATTGGTACTGCAGGAAACTCGACTGAAACAAAGCTCCGGGCATCACCACGTAGCACAGTCCCAGCCTTGCCACTCAATCAATCCCTGCGCAATAGCTATGAATATGCTATGAATCTACCTGACAATGGCATCAAGCAAACAAAGCCAAGGCGAACACGTCATCAGCGACTGCACAAATACCAAAGGGACCTTGGCTCTGCACAACTCTACAAGGCTAGGCCCAACAGTGCTCCATTTCCTGCCTCGACGACCATTTTGGACATGTAGTATGGCAACACACCTCGGAGAAAATCTATGAACATCTGGCTTGCTCTCATGGCTCCTCCAACATTTTTGTTTTCTAATGTTTTCTCCATCTGTTCTGGTGCAAGATGAATGCGCACAGGCACAGACACAACCATTCTTCCAAATAGAAACTCACATTTCCAAATTGAAACAAGCGTCTGTAGGTGCCACTGCTGTACTCCCGAAGGAATACCTGAAAAACCAACGAAATGGTGCAACTTATTTGCCTTGCAGTCACAAGATCTCTCGCGTCAAACCAGGACACTAAAATACAGCAAGCGTATACCATCGCAATCCATCGTATCCCACATGCACCATCATATACACTACCCCCTCCCAAACTCTGCTGGAGTTCTTGTGATGTAATCCTATGATGCATTCTGATGACTGTGCTCCTTCTGTTCGAACTCCCATTCAACAAAAGGAGTGACCTGTCAGAGAAATGTGAACTGCCGAATGCTCGGGGCACTGATCTCTCCAACGGAAATGTCAGAATCACCGGTTGGCAGGCACTGGGCACGGAGATGCACGGAGCAAGGGGTCTAAGTCTCATGCATAAAACAAAGGGCCGGACATACTACCCTCTGGTAAACTAACATAACTATGGAAAATCACCATTTTTCATGGGAAAATCCACTATTAATGGGCCATTTTCCATAGTTATGTTAGTTTACCAGAGGGTATGCCATATATGCCATATGCATACCTATGACTTTGATGGAGCAGATTTTCTATGATTTTCTCATGCTTTGTGGTCTCAGCCTGAACATCGCCACCAGGGCAACTTGGACCAAAGCGTTGAAATGCCTCAAACACAAGGGCAGAAGACCAAGAAAATCAAGGTTTTTAGGATGTTTTAGGCTTTAAAACCCAGAAAACAAAATCCAAGTTTTCATCTCTCAGGTCGTGACCATTCAAGCTTCCGCTTCCGCAGAGCAGTGACTTCAGCATATGAGAGACCCGTCCACATCTGGTCGAAGATGTTCTGGCCAAGTGTCGAGTGTTGGCACCAACTTGCCACATGAACAAGATCTTCAGGATCCACAAAGGATTCCACTAAATAAAAAACATATATATATATATAATGATATATATATATATGTATATAGATATAATGATATATATATATATATACATTATATATATATATAAAGACCATATATTATGAATACATTGAACCCAGAACTGCACCTGATCCTTGGTCTCCAAAATGGTTCGACCTACAGCTGAGACATTGCTGGACACTTTGACACGACTCGGCCGACATCTGAGGACTCGGCCCACCCCCTGAAAGACGAGGCCAAAGAGGAAAGTCAGAACCACTGAGAGGCAGAACCTGTGGCGAAATTGCGAATATGTATTCATCTGGTTCTAAATGGTGATGAACTATGATGAACTATCAACAAAAATGCAACTGTCAAAATCTTTTAATGGGCATGTAATAGGGGATACATTGATTGCCTCTGTTTATCTTTTCTTCTTGTTCTCCATCATGGAACAACATGGAACAACGACCATCGGCACCTCACTGCCAGGGTGGTTCGATCCCGAACCACGGCTCGCAATTCCCGCTTGGCCAATTGCTTCAGCTGTTTGCCAAAGCTTTTCTGAACCTGAAAAAGTTGGTGAAAAATGGTGAAAAGTGGTGAAACGTAGGTAACAAATGGTGAAAAAGGTCAGGCGCCTCTGGTGCTTTCTGGCTGTTTCATGGCCATACTGTACATGGCCATTGAAATGAAGAAGTGCAAACACTCTCCAGCTAAGTCTCCCCACTGATGATGCAAAAAATGCTCTTCGTTCACGGCCCTTTGGAGTCCTGCAGCATTCTCAGCGTTGACGCATTGGGGCAAAAAAATCAGAAAGGTCAATGAAAGAACAGAATACAGTTACGCAACAAAATCAAAGTGGCCTGAATTCAACATTGATTCATCAAAAATAGTTATTCAACATTAATTCAATATTATTTATCACTTAACATCAAGAACTGTTGAGATCCTTAAGCGTCATCAAGTTCTGATTCCTGCCTGCAAAGCTCATGCTCATCTGCGGCTGAACCTTGGGCAACAACTACCATCTTAGGGTGTGTCTGAAAATGGGGAATACCCAGAAATCGCACTTTTTATGGGGAACACATAGGAACATGATGATGAAACCATATTCACCCGTGGAATTAGAGATCCACCATGTTCAAACAAAACCATTGTTGGCAGCTTGTTTACCGTGCTTGAGATGGAAACAAATTCTGTATAGTTGGCTGTGGTTTTGATCCATACAAAGAATATTTAAGGATCGATCTAGATTCATCATCCCAAATTGGGGGACAAAGAATGAACCACATTTAAACCATTTAAAACAACACCAACATACACCAACCAGCTGTGTCCCACCACTACACTTTTGTTGAAACAATGAAACATCATAAGACAGCAAAGTTTCCAAATGCGAACAAGTCACTTACGGAGAGACCTGACTCACTGCTTCGATGGAGCATCGCCTGTCCGGTGGACAACTTGGCATAGCGACTGCTGATGACTGTTCAAAAAACACCGACCTCGGCTTGCTCCTGGGTCCAAATGCGAATCAGTTCATCCGTCTTTGTCTTGGGCTCCTCCAAACATCATCCGCTTCGTGGCTGCCAGGCTTGTGGACCATTTGGACTCGGAGCATTTGGTCAATTTTAGACTTCAAGAAACTCCAATCAGTGAATCAGTTTTGATCAGTTTTGGGATCCAGTCATCTTGACCCATCCCCCGTTTTTCAGAGCACATCTGTTCACTTTCCGTCCGTCTGCATCAGAAAGATGACAAAATCCGCAGGGTTGAAGCCCACAGGGCAAGGATATCCCACCTGGTGCCAGGGCCTAGACCTGTTTTCTGGCTGTCTGTGTTTATGCTTCTGGTGCCTCCAATGGCAATTTCTTGATATAGTTTAACAGGAGATATGTTGATAAACTATATTGAAATGATAAACCATTGGTTTATTTCAGTAGCCATGGGTAGCCATGGGTAGCCATGGGTAGCCTATTTTCAGACAAACTGATGACCTTTGTGCCAGTCCTAAAGGATCAGAATTGAACCGATTCATCCATTGATCACAATTCCCAAATAAGATCATATTATATATAGAGTGTATATCATTATTAATATCATTATTAATATATATTAATATCATTATTAATATCATTATTAATATCATTATTAATATCATTATTAATATAATTATTAATATCATTATTAATATCATTCTTAATATCATTAGTATTCTATTATTATAATTGTTATTATCATTATTATTGTTACTATTATTATTATTATTCTAATATATATATATATATATGTGATCATTCATATGATGCTATTATATATGTATATTAGATGGCCACATTAGAGTACTCTAATGTGTTGGGTCTATGCCGTAGTAATCAATCATTTCCCTGCCTTGGTGAAGTGGCTGGCCATCTGATCCCTGTCACCGGCCCATAGGCAGTGACCTCCACAAAGGCCTCAGTTGACCAGTTGGATCAAGTGGAAGTTGTTGGGAGCCCAATGATCAAAGACACGATACGGCAACACAATGGGCAACAATGATGGGCTTCAACATGCTTCAGCAGGATGTTCTTGGAAGACTCAATCTGTTGAAGTAGGTTGAATCGGAAATGGGACTCCTGCAAATTACCTGGTCGATGAGGGCAAATATCTCGCTGCTTGGCTGGTGCAATGTACCTAGGAATGGGAACATGGAATAGAGCAATAACGATAATCATGTTGCAAAAGATTCTTCAAACACTGCCGCAACCATCGTCATATATAGAATATTGATGAATGTCAATAGAATAATATTGAATCATACAGGATTTTTTCTGAGAGGAAGGCAAATGACAGTGCACCCTGCTTTGGCCAAATCTGTCAGGACATTCATGACCTGCAGTCGGCCGGCGCTGGTCGATTGTAATTTCTTTCTTAGCTGCTTTGAGGTTCTGCCACATAAGGTCCCCGCTTGATATGCAGCGAAAGAATCCAACCCACTTGTCCTCAATATGGAGAATTCACGCAGCAAACCAAGGCAGGAACGAATGACATACGTATTGGAGGATTGGATGACCTCACATGTTAAACCTTCCTGTAGTTCAAAAAGGAAGAGAGATGGCATGGGCTGTCTCAAATCACAGAATACGAGGCATCGATATATTACAAGAAAGACATGACACTCAAGTTGGATGGAGAACACTTGGAAACAGTACGTTTGACAGAGGTAAGTGTGATGAAAAGAAATGGACAGAGCTGAGTTCGATAGAAATAAATTTAATTTTGATAGAGGTAAAATTGTTAAACGTGTTAAACGTTACTTTGATAAAAATAAGTTGATAAACCGAAATTTGATCGAGGTAAGCCTGCTAGTGGTAAATTTAATGGAGACAAGTTGACATAGAGGCAACTTTGATGGAGATAATGTTGGTTGGATAAAAGTGGCATAGAGATTAGTTGGGTTTGATAGAGGTAAATTAGAGATAACTGAGATAACATTGCAAAAATGGATGAATAAAGTTTGGAAAAGGGTTTGATAATGATAAGAATAAATTTGACCAAACAAGAATGAGATGAGAAACTTCCGTGTTATGGACATTCAAAATCACCACAAACCAGCATCTCACAAGTCACCATCACCAAAAGCCACCACCCATTTTTTTGAAGGAACTCGATGCAAGTGGATCCAGGCCAGGCAGCTCAGATGCGAAACAGTACAAGCGAATGTGCGACTAAAGTGAGGCCGAGTGAGGCTATGAAAAGGGCTGGGGGGTGGAATTGAATGCCTGAGAAGGGTTAGCTATGCAAGCTGGTGGGTAGATGGACCAGGCTGCGTCCAGTCAGCGGACGGGCGAACAATCCACGCGCGGATTTTCGCGCACGTTTTGCGCGCATTTACCCGTTTACCACAGATCTTCGTACACTTCTCCCACAGTTTGGTTGGCCCAGACGCGTGATAAGCAAATTCCTGCAAGTATACCAACAATATCCAAAAATCAAGTCTGTCAAATTGGCTGGCACAGGGATTTTGAAGAAATCTGTGAGACATGTGCACTGCGTAAATGAAGTTACTGTTTTGGTCAAATAATGGTGCCAAACAAACCATTTTCGCACAGGTTCTGTCACACATGCGGTTGGGTGAGTGCGGGGGCTTGGCGTGTGAGGAAAGCTGTGAGTGGAAGTGTGACGGGATAAGCAGCATCATCAAATGAACGTGTCCCAAAGTCCCCTTCAGGGGAGCCCCATCTGAGACTGCTACGGCTCATCCAAACAAACTATGTCTGGACGAGTAATGAGTTCGACCTCTGTTGGTCTGCTGTTGGATAGCTCACTGGCAAAAATGACGTCCACAAGAATTATGCAGCAAAGTTAGCCATGTCATATTGTGCATCATATTGTGCATCATATTGTGCATCATATTGCATCATATTGCATCATATTGCATCATATTGTGCATCATATTGTGCATCATATTATGCATCATATTATGCATCATATTGCATCACATTGCATCATATTGTGCATCATATTGTGCATCATATTGTGCATCATATTGTGCATCATATTGTGCATCATATTGTGCATCATATTGTGCATCATATTGTGCATCATATTGCATCATATTGTGCATCATATTGTGCATCATATTG
>Ga0126342_10003997_pt1 | contig 24809 bp, 18 predicted proteins | sample Cyp1metagenome_FD_92528 | JGI IMG/M metagenome (GOLD analysis project Ga0126342, IMG submission 92528) | Coral microbial communities from Lord Howe Island, Old Settlement Bay, Australia - Cyphastrea 1 metagenome | ecosystem: Host-associated > Invertebrates > Cnidaria > Coral ...
TCACCATTTAATGTCAACATATATAATATATATATATATATTAAGCACATATAAGCATATTATATATATATATATATATATATTATTATATATTATATTATATATTATATATTATATCATAAATATATACATATTATATTATATTATATATTATATTTCATATTTCATATTTTATCATATATATATATATTATATTAAATATATATCATATATATATTATAATATATATATATAATTATATATATATATCCCAATTTAGACTACATTAAGCCCAAGGGACTTCCCAACAACACTCACTCCAAAAACTCTCCACTGTCTCTAGGCAAACCGGGGAAACCCTGGGATCTTTGGGATCTTTGGGTCATCCCAAATTGATACAAATGAGGGGATGGGTTGACCCAATTATAACAGAAATACCCTCTGTATACAATAGGGTTACCCTCTGGTAAATTAACATAGACCCTGGCAGATGGGGTTGGAAGACTAGTTTCCATTAAAAATTGGTGATTTTCAGGGTCTATGTTAATTTACCAGGGGGTATATTGTTATCAAATACCCACCACAAATGGGGATGTACCTGAGAGTATTTATAACATTTTATAACCCTGTGCCTGATGCCGTATAGTGAAGTTTCGTCAAGGGTGCCAAACATGCTGCTTTCAGACAGGCAATGTGTGTTGCGTGGGAACCAATCATCAACCAATCATCTCACCTACACAATGTGATTATCGCTGACACTGACCACAATGAGTTCTCCGGTGTGTGAAGCCAGCTTCACGGCATGACCAACAAACAGCAGGTGTTTTTTCCCCTGAAACCTGGCTACAACAGTGAAAAATGTGAACAATACCTTCCTAGATTTTACCCAAGAACAACCCGGGTTCGTCCTTCGGATCGTAGATCAACTTTGGGTCCCAAGTCCCGAGTCATGGAACGCCTCAACGGCTTCAACCTCACCGCCTTTCAATTGCTGGAAAGGATTCCAAGATTGTCCAACCAATGAAATAGCCAAGACTAAGTATGGCTCAGAACTCCGGGACCAATGTGGAAAAAGCTATTCACTTTGGTGTTCAAAGATCCCATATATGTTTCCACGAAAAAGAAGTGATTGAACTGATGCACTCTTCAAGATTCTGCAAGGTGCTGGCGCAGGTGGTCAAAGCACCGGGCCCCAGTCTGGAAAATAGCCATCGTTCCAAGTCGCCATCATCCCACTGCTCCGTGGTTGGACAGGTGGACCCAGGTGGACCCAGGTGGACCTGGAAGATCCACTTTGAAAACTGCTCCCGGCTGGTGGAAAAAAAAGTCGTTCCCAAAAAAAAATTGGCAAGTGTCAATGTGGCATCATTCCCAGTTCATTGAAAATTGACATGGATCCAAGAAACCCCCACAGATTTGCTAGTGAAAACATGTAAAAACTCTGGTTTCCCATAAAGTTTCCCTTCATGATTAAGCTGTGCCATCAGAACTGCGGTACTTGAGCTCAGAACTGCGGGTTCAACATCGCACTCAAGCACCTCCCATCCGCATGAGGGGCTTTGGCCCTTGAAAGTGTGCCTCAACAGAAGACAATAGCTGTGAATTATTAGCACATGGGTCATGTATCTACTGATGACTATCAACCAACCATCGTCTAGGGGTAGATCATGTTAGATCCTCACTCTTGAAGGTTTATATCATTATTTCATCTGTATAACTCCAAACATAATCTGGTTGGTGGTTTTAACCCTGGAAATACGCTTGTCAATGTTCGAATCATCCATGATCATCCTCCTAGGTTTTTGGGTGGAAAAAAATATATTAAAGATGGATTTGTCTGAAAATGGAGTTTACCCCCAATACCACCCGTAAATGAAAATCTGATAGGGAAGATGACCTATATTTAACCATGAGATCTTGGGTCTTCCTACATTTCCAGAGATTCTCCAAGCCTAAAGTTTCGAGACCACCAACCAGCAGCCATCAGCAGATCCCATGGCATCATGGCCCCTGAGCATCACAGACGTGGCCGAACTCGAAAATGAAGGCGTTGGGCGATGAGGTGGGACCCCTCGCGAAGAAACCATGGACGAATGGCGAAGACGGGATACACGATACGTGGGAAATATCATCGGGATATAATGGGACGTGTATAATATGTATATATATATATATATTATACATGTATATATATATATATATTACATAGTATACATATGTATGTACATGTGTATATAGATATATATTACATATATATATATATATTACACACATATATATATATATATATATTACACATATATATATATCATATTATATATATATATATATGTGTTTATCATATATATATGTGTGTGTGTTTTTGTCATTTATGTATATATATATATAATCACTTTGGAAAATGTTCAAGGGCTGCTCCCTTTGGATGTTGAGGAAAAAAACTCATGATGAAATCGGTAGATATATAAGATGAGAAAAATCACGAATGGATCAGCAATCAACCTTGCCTATCATCTCAGAGCAGGCTGTGCTAACAAAACCTCGTCGCCTGATCCCATTTTGTCAAACGGGGAGGTATGTGATGTTTACCCTTTACCCATGTTTTCTTGCGCAAAAACCTGGAAAACAACGTAATTCTGTGTATAACCAAGAATGGCGAATGTTCCACCGCTTCTTGCGTCCCAATCCCAACAAAACAAAAATTCCGAAAGCTGTAGCTGCGCCTGTCTGGAACTCGCACAAAGGTTTGGAACCTCAGGTTAAAATGGCAGGGAAAAAAATCTTTCAGGAAATTTGAGTATGAAACTTGGAGTACCAAGGGGTAGTGACCCACAAAATCTTTCTTTTGTTCCAAGTGTTGTATTAAACCTTTGCTCCGCAAGTTGAGGACACATATGCCATACAGATCTGAATTTACAGCGCTGAAAACTTCTTTTTGGAACCAGATGCTGCCGGACTGAGCCTACCACCCGTAGGTCTCGTTGGGCAAATAGACACTCTCCTCCAGCAGATGGGTTATCACTGGTTGGTGTTTAGGCCGCACAAGGAAAAAACCTCATAGAGGGGCTTTGGGTACAAGATGGGGCCTCCTAGTTTTGCGTTGGTTTGTAACCCCCGACCATATAAACCATAGTTAACCTAATTAGTTATAAACCAACAGCTATAGGTTGGATGCCCCACCTATCCCCACCTTGTAGGTCTGTCCCCATTCAAGTGGGGTTGCAAGATTGGAATGGCATCGAATACAATCAACCAACATGAATCAGTCTCTGTATAAGCACCAGTTGGTTATAATAAAAAACAAACATGCAAAATGCTATACATATATATATATAATGTGGTTAAATCAATAATAAAGCCCTTTTTGATGGTTTATAGCACCCATGTAATTTTGGTGATTTCGGGAACAGTTTCTGCTTGTTTTAACCACATGAGTTGGTTTCCTGTCCACCGCAGTCCGGATTCTCCGATTCACCGCAGTTGCAGTACGGCTGGATGCGGATTGAACCAGAAATCAGTGGTGAATGCTGCCATGGCTAGTGGATCCCCAGTGTGAAAAACTACTGTGGATATCAGTGGTGAATAACCATGGCTAGTTTACCCAGTGTTTACTACTCAGTCACGGATTCTCAGAAAAACGGATTCTGACACACATGAAGGAGCAGCATTCCCATCCAAGATATCCAAGACGCGCACTCCGCGGGAGAAAAGTAGGAGTTTTGCAACCCTGAAAACAAAGACCTTTCGAACCAAAGCTGCCATTGCCAAGATCAACATGTTACCATGTGTCATAGTGGACTTGTAACTCACCAATACAAATCCTTAATGCCCATCATGTCCACGTCATAACTACAGTTGGAGTATGTCTATGTTATTCTATGTTTCTGTACTTTTCAGAAATGATCCCTTTATATATAATACCGTTGATATAAACAATACATAACAATACTCCATTCTGTCAAAACATCTGTTCCCAGAAACATCACTTTCCCAGAAAAATACGTGTCCGATTTAAGAGTCCGAAACGTCCGAGCAATCGCTCCGTGTCCGAAAGTCCTTACCCGGCCTGGTAAACGTTTACAGTTTGCGAACTTGAAAATGGCCCATAGAAATAGTGGATTTACCCATTAATAGCATGGTGATTTCCCATAGTTATGTAGACGTTTACCAGGCCGGGTAAAGTTCCCCATCCCAGTCATTTCACGTCTCATCGCCAGTAGCTGTTCCCCAGGACTGGGTCGGCTCCTGATTCCAGAGAAGCACATTGCCTTGACGCAACGGATAGCCTCCTTCACAGCTGGAGGGCTCAAACCAGAACCACTAGCTGCTTTTTTTGTGGCAAGGCGAATCATAAAACATTCCAGACGTTTATGAAATTGGGTATACCCTTGGTTATAGACCAGCTTTCTATATACTCCGTTTGGTGCGTAAAGCCCTATTCAAAAGGCCTATTCGTTTCACCATTTTGTCATGGCATCATGGCACCAATACCCATTTTTCTGGACGAAATATCACCATTTCTCTGGATCTTAACCAGAACAAGGTTGAGTTAAGATCTCTTCTGGTCCATGAAAAAGGGTTATCTCTTGACCGAATCACCAGTTTTTTGATCCAGAAATTTCTAGATCCACAACAAATGTGTATATATATATAGTATATATATACTATATATATATACTATCTAATATATAATATATAATAATGATAATAATAATAATAAATAATAAATAATAATAAATAATAATAATAAATAATAATAATAAATAATAATAAATAATAATAATAAATAATAAATAATAATAATAATAATTTATATAATAATAATAACAATAATATATATGTGTACGTGTATACATGGGGGATTCCTAAAATACGAATAGCCTCAAATAGTTCAGCAGCTCCTGGCAAATTGGCATTGGTTCCCAGCAACACCAAGCTCTGGGTCCTCGTGGCTGCGCAAAAAAGACTGGTGTTACTAACAACGTCTGGGGAGGTGAAGTTCAACTAAACAAACAAAAAGTGGGATTGAAGATGAGATCATCAGTCAACTAACAACAAACAATTGGATTGAAGATGAGAAAAAATCTGCCGAGAATTTGGGAATTTTAACCACCAAGAGTGAGGCTGTAGCAAGAACAATGTTATTCAAGCAAGAAAAAAATGCAGTGTAAATTCTGCGCAAAAACACTACACCTCTGAAGTCGTAAAAGTCGGAATCGACTTCGCAATGGTGTCATAGAGTTCCCGTCTCTAGAGGAGGTCGGGATGTGTGCAGCAATCTTGACTCCCAACTTACCGGTAGAGTTTGTCAATGTCGGGGACCTCCAAAATCCAAGAAAATCAATCACATGTCATCATGTGTCATCATCATTTCCTCATTTGCCCTTTTTGGAAAATTGACCATTTCGAGGTATAGCTCCTCATTTTCAGACAGACCCTAATGGGAAGTGGACCTATGCCGTGAAGTTTTCCGTAGGATGCCTCCACTGATGCTTGGAGGATTCTCCCGCTTAGCAGCTGTCAAATCCTGAAGAAGTCCCATAACTATCAAAAAACTGGAACCATTCGCAATCATTAGAGGATTTGAACTTCCAAACGAATTGCTAATCTATGCTGATACAGCTTGTTGTGTCAGTTGTGTCCCAAAGTAATGATAGCTTTTCATGTCTGTTGGAGATCTTGTGACCAGCATTGTCTCGGCAGGTTCTCCAAACATCTATGATAAAGACACTTATCTATGTAGAGAATATATACATACACACACAATCATACAATGTTATTTTTATGTGTATTATATATATATACACACCACTAGATACGTATATGGAGGTTTCCTAAAATGGGTGTACTGTACCCCCAAATCATCCAAAATCAGACCATTTTAGTCTTAAAAAAACAATAGTTTTGGGGATTTCCCATTTTAGGAAACCGCCATATGGATACCATTGCGTATATAACATTCTATGGAGGTTTCCGAAGTCATGGGGGTACCCCCAAATCAATCCAAATCATCCATTTCTAGATCGGATGTTCCAGCGATAAAGGGCTACCCTCATTGACACGGCGGTGGAACCGCCTCAATATGCATTCCCTTCATGTCGCCAAGGCACGCGTTGGGGAACAAGGCCAGGTGCCGGAATTCCGAATCCTCGAAATCCCAGTCGTACCTGTGCTATGTGGTGATTCAATGTGATGCATGGGGAGAACTAACCAACAAAAATGGGGCTACAATGGGGATGTCAAATGGGAATATAATGGGGCTATAATTAAGCAACTACGAGTTTGATCGATTTTGTTTTTTTTTGAAAATGTGTTTTTTTAACCAATCCTAATAGTATTTTAATGATTCATGGTGAATATGGTAAATTTGGGGAGTACCCTGCGAGCAGCATCCCTTGTACTGGTTGTACTTCTTCAGCATCGCCGTGGAACAGCGATGTTACCAGGCCTGGTAAACGTCTACATAACTATGGAAAATCACCATTTTCAATGGGTAAATCCACTATAAATGGGCCATGTTCAATAGCAAACTGTTAAATTACCAGAGGGTAACATTTGCTCCCCATCCTTTTTTTTGGGTGTGATTCCAATGAAATTGATATGTGTGTCCGGGAGAATTCAACCGGCTTCGCCGCCTAACAAAAACATTGTCCATTGGGAGGAAAGCTTAACAACCATGGCCCCTGTTTGCTTCCATATTCGGCTTTGGCAGAAATGGATGTTTCAGTTACTGACGATATGACCTACAATCGCATATTTCCAAGATGAGCATTCTTGATGCAATGCCCCTTCACTAAAGCTCCAGAAATCATTTTTGCCTGAGGATTCACACACCTGAGAATTTGCCAAGGCCCTCTTGCAATCTTAACATACAAAAAGATGTGGAAAACAAACCATTCCCCATGGCTTTTCTCCATCTTTTTGTATGCATAACCCCCAGGGGTTTATGCACCCCCAGGGTAAACCCATCATTTTCACTGCGAATCATGCCAGTCGATTCGCCGGTAACCATATGTTCGAGACATTAAAAATAACGATAAATGCTTACCCTCTGGTAATTTAACAGTTTGCTATTGAAAATGACCATTTATAGTTGATTTTCCCATTAAACATGGTGATTCTCCATAGTTATGTTAGTTTACCAGAGGGTAATCTGGTTGGTGGTTGACCTACCCCTCTGAAAAATATTAGTCAGTTGGGATTATTATTCCCAATATATTGGAAAAAAATGTTCCAAACCACCAACCAGTTAATAATAATTAGAATTGCAATAATGAATAGCAATCATAATAACAGTAATGATAGTTATAAGACTAGATATATACATATCATAGTAAAAAACATACTAATTATAATATGATACTACTACGACTACGACTACGACTACGACTACTACTAATAATAGTAATAGTAATAACAATAACAATACATGGCCAGTCTTAGACCCTGCAAAAAATGAAAAATTCTTAGCTGGTGAACGTAGATAATCCCATTGATACCAAAAGACTAAAGGATTAGTTTTTACCCATCCAAGATTGATCTAGAATAATAACAATCGTTTACAGGATGGGGCCCATCCTGTAACAAGTGTGTTTATAAACCATAAAATAACCCCCATGAACTAGTTGGTTATATCTACCATAAACCATCGTTTTTTCGCCGCTGAACTCGTTTCCAAACGCCCCATGGATCCGCACCCGAAAGGTGAGATGACCTGGGAGATTTTTGTCCAACGAAACGGGGGGGGATAAAGGGGGCCCCGGATTTGTCCATGGGACCCATGAAACATCCATGGATTGATGTGGGGATGAACCAAATTGGTCTAATTTTGTTGATGAATGTAGACAAGCCATGAAAGAATTCATCACTTGGATTGAATATGATCCCATTTTATGGCGGGACCCATTGTATAAGTGGTGATGAATATCCATTTTTAATGAATGGTGATGAATATTCATAATCCCATTGGGATTATGACCATGATTTGCCCATTTATCCCGTTGATGGTGAATGATATTTCTCTGGGGTTGCCATGGTCATGACCATGACAATAAGAACTATGTCTTTGCTATGAATGTATAATATGGGGATATGAATGCTATTAATGGGATATTTAATATTTATGAATGGTGATGAATATCCATGGGATAAGTGGGACCCATTTATCCCCATTGATTCCCATTCATAGGACAAGAATTGTCAATCCTGTGAGAATGGGATCTCATGGAACGGGGATACAAAAATGGTTATGAACGGGAAAAATATATCAATAAACCATCTATTTTCAGAAGAAGTAATTACTACAAGAAGGAACTACCTGGATGGGATACGAATGCTGGGACGATGTGATTTTCGAATTTTCTATGGGGCAATTGGGGCAATTGGAGTGGGGATAGGCAAATCCAGCACATCCTCTGGTACCCCTCTGGTCATTTGTTACAGTTTGCTATTTAAAAATGGCCCATAGAAATATAGTTGAGACTTACCTATTATAAAAATGCTGTTTTTTTCCATCGTTTTCTGTATGTTTACCAGGGTAATGGGGATTTCTACGGGAACAATCTCATCGGCGATTAATGGGATTCATGTTAATGGGATTGAATTGGACAATTATTGGGATAGACCTTATGCTAATCAAGCGTGGCAATGGATTTTTTTGTCCATTTAGTTCTATGTTCCCATGAAATTTACACTTTATAAGGGATTTCCCATAGCAAGAATTCTTGAAACCGGGGGCATGGTTATGAAATTCATGGCTATGATATTCCCAGGTACCTACAAAGAGAGAGAACAACCAAAAAGTGGGAATATGATAGGATGACAACGCATTGAAAACCAATGGTTACGAAGGTAATTAAAGAACTATTTTATGTGAATTTCGGGATATCATATTTCCTATGTCGAACCTAAATTGGAGGTACTGACTATGTCAGGTCTTAACTTCAGGGAATCTCACAAAACATAGCCCCCCATGGATTGTTTAAAGGGAAGATCTGTCGATGAATCCCAAAGAGAATCGGAGATTGACTTTGCAGGTGGGTACCCTCTGGTAATTTAACATAGCAATTGAAAATGGCTATTTATAGTGGATTTTCCCATTAAAAATGGTGATTTTCCATTGCTATGTTAGTTCACCAGAGGGTATTGTTCATGATTTTTCACAACAAAGATTCGTAGCTGGTTGGTGGTTGACCTACCCCTCTGAAAAATATGAAAGTCAATTGGGATAATTATTCCCAATATATGGAAATATGGAAAAATAAAAAATGTTCCAAACCACCAACCAGGTAGTATATTATATCCTGGCATATCATATGATACAATATATAATCCCAGTATCATAATTATGAAATATCCCAATATATTCGGGTATATAATAATAACAATGTATTGTGAAAAATCATATCCAGTGTGTCCCAGTATATCATCATTCATCCCGATTTTAAAGACATTACCCTCTGGCGATCAACCGTGGAAATGGAAAAAGCGCCTATTTCGTTCGATGTTGTTCCCATTGAAGACCCATGAAACTAGAATTGTCCACTGGCACATTTGATTCTATATCCCGATTATTATCCCAATCATTATCCCATCTAATAATATTACTTCCATTAGTCACCATTGACATTACTCATAAATCATCATAATCATACTCCCGATAATCCCACAATGGCAACACTATGAATCCTAATTGAATTTTACTTCCATTATATAATCACCGGGATATCCCCATTAATCCCATTAATCACTTCAGACCCTCTGGTAAACGTTTACAAAAAACTATGGAAAATCACCATGTTTAATGGGTAAATCAACTATTTCTATGGCCATTTTCAAGTTCGCAAACTGTTTGTTTACAAGTTATATACCAACTGCCCAGTGCCTAGTTCCAGTTCCAGCAAGTAGTTTTTTGAATAGTTCATAACAGTTAATCCCATAACAGTTCATAAACATTCATAGAGGATCAATATATCGTGGGATTCATGCGCAAAAACTTCCAGTCATAGTCATCCCCATCTCCACTTTGTTTACTGAATTGATATATTTACAAAAATAACTATAGATGAATAAAAAAATAGTGGGATTAATACTATATATATACTATATTGGATATATACTATATATAATTATATTATATATAATTACTATATATATACTATTATATATATACAATATATATATATATATACTATATATATACTATATGTATACTATATATGTATATACTACATATATATATATATACTATATATATTCATAGTATATTGACATCATGAATCCCAGTCATCCCCAGTCCGGAAATTTCTCCCCGCTTAGTATGAGACCCGCAGAGTGGAGCTGATCTCTTCAACCACCTGGCGGTGGAGAAATGAGCTGAGCTAAACCATGAGATCAGCTGTTTGATTCCTCTAAACCATCAAAAATGACCTGTTTATGATGTTTACCCTCTGGTAATTTAACATAGCTATTGAAAATGGCCATAGAAATAGTTGATATACCCATTAAACATGGTGATTTTCCATAGCTTTTTGTAGACGTTTACCAGAGGGTATGTGGGGAAATGAGGTTCTAACCTCATGTTTTTTGACATAGGTTCCATCATGATCACTGTTGGGGTCCAGTTATCTTCTGAGACTTGACCACCGGGAGGTGCTGTTTTTCTTGATCTTTCTCAGTAAAACATCCACGCGGCACCTTCCAGTAATCAAACATGGCAAGGGAAAATCCCCCATTTATGTATATATATAATTATATATATATAGAGTTTGATGATTTTACAATATGTTACATAATTTTACAATTCAACCTCCATTCAGAATCATTTGGAGACGATTTTCCATTGCCATGGAGAATTCGACCAGTGAAATGGAGGGTTGACCCTCCAAAAGAGGATTAGATAGGTCTTTTTTTCGGGTCCCACACACCTGCAGTATCTAGAAATGCATTGTGACTATAGATCATACATATATATATATATAATATTATATTATATAATTATATATATATACTCTGCGTATGCATATCTCTATTATCCATATTTATTATATACATAGATATAGGAAAGCATGCAGGTGAATTTTAACTTTCAGTATCTTTCAGTCCAGCATTTTGAGACAAACCCATCTGCTTTGGAGCTTCGACTTCCGCGTTGATGGCAGCGGGCTTTCACCCAGAAACTACAGATGGAATCATCAGTTGCTTCGCGAATTTGTGTTGACAGAATGCGTGAAATATATAACATAGGAAAAATACATGACAACCATATTAATTAGTCTTGCACGGAATATCACCATTATATATATAGTATAGTTCCACTATGTTTCACTCAAATTAAGCGGGTTACACATGCATTACATATTATATACATATGCGTTACCCTCTGGCTATTTGACATAGCCATGGAAAATCGCCGTTAGAAATAGTTGTTTTTTGCTGATTTACCTGTTAAAAATTGTGATTTCCCAGTTCGCTACGTTAAATAACCAGAGGGTATATCATCTATTATATGGTTTATGGTAGATATAACTGTACTTATTGGGGTTTATTTCATGGTTTATAAGCCAACGTTCACATAACTATGGGGCCCCATCCTGTAGCCTATGGCCTATTTCTATGGCCCTCTGCCCTCCCTTCGCACCCGCAGTGGCAAAATGGTGACCGTGGTACGCTGCATAGACCTGAGCCAGGGAAAATCCATGGGGAAATTCATGGGGAAAGTCCCCTAGCAATGGAGGTTGAAAGGCTGGAAAAATCCATCGGAAAATCGAAGGGTGGATTTTCCAGCCCAAAAGGTGTGTAAGGAATCCACTTACCTTCTGGTGGGATAAGAATGGATCATGGGATATCTGGGGTTGATTAATGGTCATTAATGGGATTAATATGCATGGGATAAATTGGGATTCATATTTATGGGCCATGGGATTATGATTAGGATATACCCTCTGGTCACATCAAACATGGCTAGCTGGAAAATCCCCGAACTTAATGGAGGTCTATAGCAGGGTAAATCATCGAACTATGATGAACTATGGTGGATTTGTCCATTGCGAAGTCTTTTCCTCCACTAAAAAAAAATGTCCGGGGAAAGCTTCCGGTTCATGTTTCCAGGCGAAAATTCGGGGTCCTGCTTCTTTAGTGTCTCTGAAAACCAATTCTGCATCATCAAGACTGACTGCAACCCCTTAGCCACAAGGGCCGAACTTCAGTTGTGTTTCTATATCTAGAGTAACATATATCAAACATACCCCTCTTTCTAGCTGGAAATGTATCCATGTAAGGTTACAGCACACCGCTGGATGTGTATGTTACCTGAGTGTGGGTCTAAATTGAAGGCAGTTGGGACCTCGAAGTCTTTCCAAGTGCTGTTTGCAAGCTTCATACCAGTTCCATAGATCAGTGCATAAATCATCATCTTAATCCGATACCAGATGGATTAATTGGCAAAATAAAGAAGCAGAATCACCAATTTCCCCTCTTGCAGAATAATTTCTATGCCTACAATAGGTCAATAGGTTGGAGGCACCCTGTTGATGGTTGAATTACCCATAGTCTTGTTGGTTGAGTCCCTAATTTTTGTTAGTCAAACCCCCATTTTCATGGTGAAACCTCCATTTAGGCAGGTTCACCCACATTTTTGGATGGTTCATGTTTTAACCATCCAAAGTTCGGCAAAGCCAGGATTTAGATTTTCACTTTCTATTCACCTTAAGCGTACACTTAGAGATTTCCAGCAGATTTTGTCAGTTCTATGGATTCAGTTGTCCCATTTTGTCTACTTGGTTGATATGGGTCTGTCTGAAAATGGATGATTATACACACTTTAAAAGACCATCTAAATTTTGGGGAAATGGATGGAAATGGTCATTAACAATGGGATTTCAAAGGTTTCCCCCAATTTTCAGACCAGCCCATATTCTGATGTTCAACTCCCAGCTTTCCAACTATCTCTGATATGCATTTACAGTATATTTCTCCCAAAAAGTGCACTCTCACAGCGTCCTGCTCGATGGACCCGGCCATCTGAACGAACCTCTGTCGCTACTGTTCTCTGCGAATGCGTTCCTGAAATCCCCTGCGAACGAACCGCCTGAGTGAAACTCCTCCATCAATTGGAAAATCCATGAAAACTTTGGTTGGACATTCTAAGTCCATGGAGCATTCTCTGATTGCTGAAAACGGTGGGTTTTCGGAAAACCGGCCGCAAATCCAGAAAGTATTTTCCGGGGTGTGGAAAGCCATAAACAAATCAACTTTTCAAAATCTGTTCGGTTTGAAAAGGTTTCAATCATATATCTTTTCTTTGGTTGAGACATCACAGAAACACTAGTCAACAAAAGATATCAGACAGAAGCTGACGCCAAAAACAGGACCCTCCACAGATCATTCACTCGCTGGGTGTCCCGACATGGAATACGGCATGGCATTCATCAAGGATACCTGCGCGGAAATTTCGATGACATGGATGTGACCAGTTTGTAACGTGGGGAATACCCATACTATACTTCAGTCATACATATATAGTCTCATATATATATATATATTGGAATAAATGAGGGTATGGAATATACATTACTTCAGTCATATATGCAGAAATTATACATGACTTCGGTAATATCTTTATAACCTCCAAAAAAAATACTTCAGAGCCATTGTAATTGGTATGGAATAATCATTGGAATCATAATTGGGTAATATGCTCCGGTGATGAAACGTGGCGCCGTCAAATCCGCTTTTTTGGCCACGGGGACTGTCCAGCGTTCGCCACGTTTGAGCAAACCGGAGGGTAATCATACTATACCAGTTGTATGGGTCATAGCTATTATTGGATAGTATATATATATAATACTATATATGAAATGCCCACATGTATGACATGAAATATCCAAAAAATAATCACGTGGGTCATAGGTGTATATATATATGGAGGTTTCCGAAGTCATGGTGGTACCCCCAAATCATCATTTTTAATTGGATTTTCCATTGAAAAAAAAAAATCCAACTATTGGGGTATCCCCATTTCAGGAAACCTCCATACAAGTTGGACACACGACATGAAGTCCTTAGACTCTGTGGTGCCCCCTATGACCAGGATATTTTGTTATACCCCCCGCTTACTATCCATAAATCCTATCACAATTCTGGGCCAATCTAAATTGTTTGTGCCCATTAAATGTATCGTGTATATATATATATATACAAACATGTCCGAACACGTTTATTTATATACATTATATATCGCTGAATCAGAATATACCGGTAGCTCCCCATATAGAAACATATAGAAACAATTATTTTAGTGTTGAGCTGGAAAATCTGGGCTGGGACCCCTAAAAATTGGTTCATAAAAACCAGGCAATTTAGTGGAGATTTCCCTTAAAACCAATCCCATGAAACTTACCCTCTGGTAAACTAACATAGCTATTGAAAATGGCCATTGAAATAGTGGATTTTCCCATTAAAAATGGTGATTTTCCATAGCTATGTTGACATTACCAGAGGGTATATGTTCCCCAACTTGTTCAGATCATGCAACCGTCCTGCACGTTGAGTGTCGTCGGGGTGTTCAATTGAGCCTCGTTTGGAAAATGTGGCGATCCGAAGAACTATGATGAAACACCCAAAAACCGGGTCCATGTTCACCCCGAGGCTAGAAATTAAGTCTTAGTTCCTGTTCATTTTGGCCAAAGATTTCAGATTTTCCAGACGTAGATCTATGATAACTGGTACAAGAATCTATCGGTCTATCCAAACAGCAGGAATACAAGCAGCAATACTGTGGATAGATAGGCTATTACTGTACCAGAGATCTTATGTATTGATTTTGGATTCAAAGTGCCCTGGAGGTGTCTAGCCTTAGAATTGATTTCCTGAGGCCTCCAGTTTTGGTCTTAAAATGGGTATGGGTCGCAACCTGGTACCCTGGTGAACACTGTGAACACCAAAATAGTTGGCAAAGGAATGGTCATCCTGCCAAAATATGGTATTATAAGTTCTGATTCATGCGTTTTTAGGTGGCACAGTCTGAGAAACAACGTGGCTTCCAGTGGCATCGACTGTGTTGGAACAACGGGCATGACTTTTGTAGGGTCTATCTGAGAATGACATGGAATAAAGTGATCATACTTCAGGGGGTTAGGTTGCCATAAAGTGGGGATTGTTCCCAATCATGATCAAATTATACTTATAAACAAGAAGAAACCGGCTGTACAAGGTGGTGGCCCCTGGTTATGTGTTGGTTATGTTCGTTATCATTTGTGTGGTTTCTGTTGTTAGTCTACAGGTAGCTATAAACCAACAGAAGGCAACCATTTGGGTGCCATAAATCTAAGTCCAGTTATTTCATCACCATAAATCCTACTAATCATGTTCACTATTGCCATTGCTGCTATTCATGTTAGCCTTGCTACAAACTAACATAACCTTGAAAAAATCCCATGTGTCTTGCTTATTTTCAGCCAGTTGTCTCCACCAGGAAATCCGAAAAAGAACCTCCCCCTATAGTAACTTGCCAAAGCGGTTCCTAAGATCCAATCCAAGACAATCTGTTCAATAATAGATGACAATAATAATAGCCATGTGTTTATAAAATGAGTCTGTGAAATAAATACTATTATATATATATACTTTGTGTAAATATATATATATATACATATTATGATAATAATAGTAATAGGTAAAAAAAAACGGTCTAGGTTGATTCCTATACATTATGACAATAATAGTATTGTAATAGATACACCAGTGGATACATGGGTCTTGATAATTGACTCTACTTATTTCATCACCATAAATATACTGGTAAATATACATTATGATAATAATCATAGGTAGAATAGAATTTCTAAATAATCGGTACCATAATAGTAGTAAGAACAATGATTAATCACTATTAACAATCAATAAGAGAATATAATATAGATAACCATGGATAACAATAGATAATGAATATCATAGATAACCATGGATAACAATAGATTTTTTTTAAAAAAAAAAAGTAATAACCATTGGATAATAGATAATACTCTAGTAATACACTAGTGGATAAATGGGTCTAATAATACTCATAATAACAGATAATAGATCATAATAATCTTGGGTCATAGATAATACTCTAAACATAAGCCCAACCTGAAATAACAATAAATAAGGAATATAATAGATAACCATGGATAATAGGTCATCCTCTAAAAAATAGATCAAATAGATCTTATATAAATTTATATAATAGATCATAATACTCTAGTAATCTACTCTTATTATGGATATAATAAGTAGATCTTGGGCTCCAAAGTTCGCCTAGCGGCTCGGTAGAGCCCGAAGCTCAGCTGCGTCGAGTCCACGGACATGGGCAGATTGCGCGCCGTGTGCGCCGCCATGGGGATGGGCATGGCAGTCCCGTCCTGCACCGGGGACCGGCACGGGGGGCGTGGTCCCATGAAAAATGGGGGATAGACTCAGAAACCATCATGATATTGTCATCAATTATGATTGTATTATGATTGTATTATATGTGTATGTAGTATAGGAACAACTTGATATTTGGCTGTGTCCAAAAAAATGCTGGATTTACCACCAATGGAGGGGAATAGAGAAAATGAGGTAATAGCAATAATAGTAATAGGGAAATGAGCACAAATGATGTATCTTGAACCATCAAATTTGGAGGTGCCCTATTTTCTGACGAAAACCGCATGTTGAAGAAAACAACAATTTCACCAGCAAGAATGAGGATGTCACCAGCCACAAATCGGATGAAAAGATATATCAACAATGATGATATGAGCTATTTTGGGGACCCAGGAAGTGAGAAGGTGGGGAATAATCATGGGTTCTTGTACATATAAATACGAGTCCTTGGATACACATCAAAGGACCCAGTGTCTTATCTGCATCCATGTTCAACTTCAAACCTATGATATTTCAACCTTTACCTGTTGTAATCTACCCACAGCTCATTTTGTTGTTATAGACGTTGATACATATTCCACTCTTGGAGCATTTCTGGGTCAGTTTCTGTTTCATTTGTGCTGAACAAATCCCATCAAAAAAAAAACATAACATATACGACGTATACCAAACAAATCATTGATTTTTTGGTGAATTCCACATCAAAAATGAGATGTTTGTCCCCAATTTGTTTGATGCATCCAGTCACGAAGGCCAGCTGGGTTTCCAACCACCCGGTAGTCGTTCATATCCACCGTGAAGATCCTGGCTCCGGTGGCGATTGGTTTCTTGGGGAGCCTTTCAAAAGAAGAGAAAATCAACAGATGTTGGGCGTTACTTTTTGGAATTTACAGGGTTTTATAGGATTCTAGTAGTTTTCTATGGTTTAGAAGGATTAATAGAAAAGTATGACTTACATTTGGGAGAATCAGTTGGAATTATCCTCTTATTTATGTTGCCTTCACTTTTTCGGATAGTTTTCATGATGTCACTTTTCTATGGCAAAAACCGGAACATCGCCAGATTTGGACCCTCAAAATGCCCATAATTTCATGCCATGGCGAGCCAAAAAAAGTTTTGCACACAAGGTGGTGTCCCAGTTTACGGTAGCTCAGTTGGCTTACAACTGTGCCTACGGGTTGATGGTGATTGTAACATATTGTAACTATAGATGTCTATAGTTACTGTACTTGGATGGGATTGTAAACCAACAAACTTACAACAGGCTTCTAGCGGTTGGGGGCACATTGGGCCGGTTGGACAAGCCAAACTTGATGATTCAACACGAAGCAGACAAAACCGCCAGCCAAAAATGTGTGATTTGTAAGATGTGGGAAACCCCTTAAAATAGCCGATTGAATAGCGAAAATATTATGCGAAAATGATGTGAAATGATGATCAGCCATGAGATTTCGGGGTACCCATGGTACCGTACCTCTTAGACAACTCAGGTACCATCTGTGTTTCGGCGATTGGGGATGGTTCAAAAAGATTGTTTGACCAAGTACAGTTAATATGAATATTCTACCTATGTCTCATGATCTCAAATGGTGTATGTATGATAGTTGATAGCTCCTACCTATAGCAGGGGATGACACGGTTTTCAAGAACTGCGCCAGTGCATCCCGGGTAGTGAATGTAGTACCAAAACTGGTTGGTGGTTTCAACCTACCCCTCTGAAAAATGATGGAGTGAGTAACAGTTGGGATCTGTAAAATTCCCAACTGTTCATGGAAAGTCATTCAAAATTCCATGGTTCCAGTCACCACCAACCAGAATTCATGATTTTGGATCTTCCGAATTCTGCTTCGAAATGCCCTGCACCGAGTTTTTCACCCAGCTCCTCCAGGCGGTTCTCTGTGAGCTCTCGTACACCTCACCGCGGTGTACGCGCAGAAAGGGGCGCCGGCCATTGATCTCTAAAATGATCCACGGATTTTGCCCAAAATACGATTCTCATCTCATATCTAATACCATATAATGATAGGTAATGATATATAATGATATATAACATTATATAATGATATTATATGGTATTCTAATACCATTATAATAATGGCGATAATGATATATTAGTCTTTATTGAGCAAAAATGAGAATAGGAATAGTAGCATGATCATCATCATTATCACTATCATCATTATATAATCATCGTCATCGTCCTCCTCATGGATTTGTCACCCCACCGACACTGCGCCTCTGCATTGGAGACCCAAAGTCCAAACGCATAGAAACTGTTGGACCTTGGTCCAGGAAACCGGCAAAAACCGGGGGTCCGGGGCACATGGCTTCTGCAAGAAATGTTGTACTTCGCCATCCCCATTCGTGAAAAGGTTAAAAGCCATGTGTATGTATATATATAATTAATCATATATATATATACATTATTTATATTTATTTATTATATTCATGAAAAAGCCATGTACAGACATCATATACATATATGTTTCCCTCTGATGATTCTTCGGTTTCATGGCTCGAGGAGGCGGAAAAAAATTGTGTGGTTTCTATTCGACAGAATCCACTAATGTGACCGTGTGACCAATGCAGATGGATAACTATGATTGTGGTTACCGCGTCAACCATTTCAACTCATGTTGATTCCTCCTTCCATCTCCTTCCATCACTGTGGATCAACCAAATGATGTAAAATATCTCTTTGTCGAAGCCTTTGATGATCCTTTCAAGACCACCTGAGCTTCCAACAGGATAGCGCCAGTGAGCTTGATGGCGGCATGGTTGTAAGGATACATGCGATGCTCACAGGACACAAGGCCTGGAGATGCAGCAACCATCATCAGCCATCGAGTGATCGCTGGCTCTACAAGCCCGGGAATGAGACTTTTACCCAAAATCAGAAAGGTCACCAAAAATCATCGGGTTATTCTGGTTGGTCACTGGTTGGTGGTGTCAACCTACCCCTCTGAAAAATGATGGAGTTAAAGTCAGTTGGGATGATTATTCTACCATTCCCAATATGATGGGAAAAATAAAAGCCATGTTCCAAACCACCAACCAGTCATTGGTGATGTCACTGATGTCAGTGAAGTCATTTGCGGATGAAAAATGGTGTCCCCCTGATTTTTCACAGCCGAATCAGAATCCGGGGCTGACATGAAAGCAGTCTTGGAGCTTGTCATAGCCTCATATCTTAGTCCAAGAATCAAATTCAAGTGCCAAAATTGATGGCAACTTGAATTAGAAAAAGCATCGAAATAATTTCTGGAACCCACTCTGTAGAGGAAATTCATGGAAATTCCCAAGAGGACATGGTAATTCGCTCACCCCAACGTCCTAAACGACGGCAGGATGTGCCAATGGAATCGCTGGGCATCGCGACGTTCTTTTTGGCAACCCACAAAAAGGTACAAAAGTATGGAACAGTGAAATTCACGCGTTTAATACATGCTTAAACTTAAACAATGCCAAGAAACAGATTGTTTGTAAACTATACTTACAGTATGTTTATTATGGATGCAATGATGTCTAAACTGAATATGTTGTTATTTCTAGTATCATAGTGAACATGTTTAAGCCCTTTTTTGTGGGTGAGACCTTCTATTAGCTGTACTGATGGGCTCTACTCTGTTGATACGACAATCCAACGCCAATCTGGCTGGTTGTTTCAACCCATCTTAGACATATCATGTTGTCCATTAGGGTCATCATCCCAAATTCCCCGAAAAAAATACTCCTTAAACGCACTCCCAACCGGCAAACATCAGGTTTTTGTTGGGGCTCAAAACTCGAATTTCCCCAATTTTCTTCGTTTCACATGGGACCACCATGTGATCCACTGTCGATCTCCACGAATCGGCCTGGTAATCGCCGTGTGGCAGATCCCATCTGCCCCGGAGTGGCGTAGTAGGAATCCTACGCAAAGGCGGATGGGGAGATCGTGGGTAAACGCTTGGGATGCGCCAAAAAAACGAAGAGTTTTTGCTATTGGAAATGGTGAAAAGCGATGGATTGACCTATAAAAATGGTGATTGTCCATGCTAGTAGTGGATTTGTTTCTATGTTTTTGCTAAAAGGGTACAATGTCAATGTGTGTAGAATGGGAATTTGGAAGTGTGTTTTCGGCCAAGTCCACTATACCACGTGAATATCATGTGGCTGGGCAAAGTAAGGCGGCACCCAAAACCTCCAAAAGATGTGTTGGCGCGAAACCATCCATGCTTAAACTGGATATAGGTATACATTAAAATTGTGCACATATACTATATTAGATACATACTTCAAAATGACTCCGAATGTTTGTTGACCTTGGGCCAAGCAGTTCGACCACGTATGCCATGAAGATCCATGAAGGATGTTCTTCGGGCTAATTCAAAGAAACTCTGGGTTTGGGGCTGTGCATTCTCGATTTCAGTTGGTGCATACCAAATGTGGGTGATTGCAGAATTCGTTCCCCGTTGAAAAAGAAATACCCGTTGAGGTTTCAATCCACTTGAGGCATCTTGAGGCGAAATGTCTACAATTAGTTAGTTCTGGTTAGTTCTATCCCATCCTATCCAATTTACCCCACCTCGAGATCAACGACCTGGCATGGATTGGGGCTGAAGGAAAAGCCCATGGGCGCCTGGCGTCGTGAAACGCTCCCACGAATCCCATCCACCAGGGGTTAGGGGAGGGGTTTTCACAGTATGGGACAATTTAGGGGATCTTCAAGATTCTTTAAGATTGGGACGGGATTGTCATGATGCTTTATGACTTTTGGGCTTAACAACACAGCCTTTCTAAGGGCTTACGAACCACCTATTGTGAAGAGAGGGTCACACCTTGGTTATACCCTGACGAAACATCCAGGAATTTGTTGGTTTTTTTTCAGGTTGCCAAGTCACAGAATGCTATCGACCACCAAGCAGTACGACTTTGGGCTCTTGGCCTTGGCCACCTTTCAGCTAGCCTTGACTGATTTTTTTCATGCACTGCAAATACATCATCATGTTGTAGCAAGGGTAACCTGCATCCCCTGAAGAATCATAGTTAGTTATAGCCCCGTGAAATTCCCACATCCCCATATCCTATTTTAGCCCCATTTTTGTTGGTTAGTTTATCCCCCTGAAAATCCATGATAATCCATGATAATCCCATTAACCAACAGTGGTCAATCCTTGTCCCATATTCCATCAATATCCCAGTAAAAAAACATCAAATCCCATTACCCTCCGGTAATCAAATGGTAAGGATTTATCATTTGCAGTATAGATCATTTTCCCAACTGTATTAAAACCCCCAGTAAACGACGATTTTCAGTTGCCACGTTTGATTACTAAAGTGCGATCCACATGAATATGTCCCTTAAAATCCCATGAAATGCCCACAAAACGCCACGAAATCACATCAAGATCTCCCATAGAATCCCATCAAAATCTCATTTAAATCCCCTGAAATCTCATCCAAAAACTAGATCTTCACCTTCCCCTGGTGCCTCCACATGTACCGAGGCTTGCACTCCAGTGCCCTGTCAAAAACCCATGGGTTTTTTGCTGTGAAAAATGTTTCAGGCATTGTGCCAACAACAACAACAACAACAACATGGGCATACCTATCTGGTTGGTGGTTGAGCCCTACCCCTCTGAAAAATGATGGGGTTCGTCAGTTGGGATGATGACATTGCCAATATGATGGGAAAGTCATAAAAGCCATGTTCCAAACCGCCAACCAGCTATGGTTTATGATACTTATAACTATAATGGGGGTTTTGAACCCACTTCTAACTGGGGAGCACCATCATGTATAGTTTTACTATGATTCATTGTTGCGATTGACTATGATTTACGATGTTTTACTATGATGTACTGTGATTTGCTATGACTAGGACGTATTGTGATTTACTATGAATTAATATGAATTTAAAATGATGTGCGGACAAACAGATGGCAAACGTCACTTGTGTTGTGTAATATTCATTGGAATATATTGGAATACATTGGTACAACCCCCGTGAACGATATAAGTCAATTGGGTGCGGGTTCATCGTTCTGAATGTGTGCAACTTAAAAATATACCGACACATGTATGCATGTATGCGTGATTGTGTATGGATATATATATATATATAGATGTTGTACAGAATTAGATATAGACATATATAGCTATAGTTGCATATGATTATCTAAAGATAATTATATGGATTAATCATATATAACCTATCAGACCTTTTTTAACCATGGTCCATGGCAAACATGTCCACAGTTCAAGGTCAAAAACTTGACAGATCGCTTCGGCATCAGTTGTTCAATGGGTTTGCAACTCGATCACCCAACCATACCCAACCAATGAGAAAAGGACATCTATCTTCGTTAATAGCCTCCGGCGGCTCCGGTAATCAAACGTCTACTACCTGTCATGAAACCTGTTACCATCTGGTTATTTAACATAGCCATGGAAAATCACCATTTTCAATAGGTAAACCCAGGTAAACCATCTATAAATGGGCCATTTTCCATGGCTATGTTAAATAACCAGAGGGTACTAGCTGTTGTTATCTGCTTAATACCTGGGACGTGCCAAGTATTTTATCACTTCTGTACCGGTGCATAAACTGCGCCTCGCAGATGCAAAAAACGTGGGTTTTAGGCATACGACATTACCCAGTGATGTATGGAATACCCCCACTGATATATGGATTGTATCTATATCTATATATATATATTATTATATATATATATAATTATATATATATAATTAATCATATATAATTATATATATATGCCTAAAATCAGATTTTAATACATGACTGACATATGGATTATATTCCATATATGGATTATATTCCATATACCAGCTTACCCATTGTGGCCCTTGGCACTCAATTGGTTTATCCTCATGATCCCTATGAATGACCATGATTTTTTCAGGATCAATCCCGATGGTCCAGAGCTATGTCATCATAGTGTTGCCCAAACATCCCCTCAATAAATGATATGTAATGATATCTATCTACCTACCTACCTACCTACCTAGCTATCTATCTATCTATCGATCGATCTATCTCTCTATCTATCTCTCTATATATATATATGTCCCACTATATTCTCCATTTTTCCGCACGGAAATCTCCATGTTTTGCCATTGACCAAACGAGAAAGAAGCCAGGCTGGGCCAGGCCCGGGGCCTGCTCTGAACGGAAGAAGATGTGCAAAAATCCCTGCGACATCACCAAGCCGCCCACCTTGAGGCCAGTAAGAAAATGGGAATTTTTCAGGTGATGATTGGTTATGTAATGGTTATCTAATGGTTATCTAATGGTTATCTAATGGTTATCTAATGGTTATCTAATGGTTATCTAATGGTTAATGATGGTTAATGATGATTGTATGATGATTGTATGATTATATATATATATAGTAATCCCCAAATAGATGGAAAAGTGAATCACCATCAAATTAGTAGGGATTTACTTTTCCATCTATTTGGGGATGACTATATTTGGGAAATGATTATCATTGTTGAAATGGGAAAGGGAAATTCGGGCATATCATTGAAAGGTGATTGATGATTATAATTATTGCTATCATTATTATGTGATTATTGTATGATTATTGCCAAATGATTGTTATGATCAAAAAATAAGCGGTAGTTGTTCTTTTCGTTGTTGTATCATGATCTAAAACAGCAGTAACAATAAGGCTAACACTCAGAAAATTTCAAGAATATATCCTAGTGCATTTGTTTTTCACGTCTATATGTCCTACATATGGCTATTTTCGTCAAAACCCTGGCTCGAGGGGGCGGTACCCTAAGTCATAGCTGGTGCTGGATGTTGATTCCCCCAAAATATGGTGTGGGTGAAACAATGCCATTTGCACCCCCAGTCATCACCATTTTTATGGATGGTATAGACCATTCCCAGTCATGGGTGGTAAACATGGCATTGTTTTACCCACATTGTTCCGCTAATATTCCCTATTACTATTCCACTCGTACTAGTATAGCTGGTATTATATTACTATGTCAGTAATAGTCAACTATTGGTAGATAAATAATACCAACTATTACTAATACTGGTTGGTGGTATACCTACCCCTCTGAAAAATATAAGTTCTTCAGTTGGGATGATGACATTCCCAATATGATGGGAAAGTCATAAAAGCCATGTTCCAAACCACCAACCAGTTATCATTATTGCTATCAATATTCCACTATTGGTACAATGTGAGGCCCCCAAGATAGCCAAGTTGGTGCAAATAACTCCAATAACTATGATTTATGGTATTTATAACTAATGTTGGGTCCTGATTAGTACCTAGGGTCGCTATTGTGGCAAATTTTTCCAAATTATTCTGAAACTCATGTATTGTTTGGAGGGTTCGCTTTTGTGGCAAAACAAAATTGGGAGAACCCTTTTTTTGCAAAAAAAACTGTAATTGCTGAGA
>Ga0126342_10003998_pt1 | contig 24808 bp, 24 predicted proteins | sample Cyp1metagenome_FD_92528 | JGI IMG/M metagenome (GOLD analysis project Ga0126342, IMG submission 92528) | Coral microbial communities from Lord Howe Island, Old Settlement Bay, Australia - Cyphastrea 1 metagenome | ecosystem: Host-associated > Invertebrates > Cnidaria > Coral ...
AAGAAAATGGCCGCGTCGCTTTTACCAGACTCCACTTTATGTTTTTTTCCCTGCCCTCTCCCCTTCATTTTTTCTTCGGTTCCTTTCTTGCTTACCTACCTTTCGTGTTCCCCCTCTCAAGTCTTTAAATGATCATGATGAATATTGATTACTATGTTGATTACTATTGACTAATGTGGCTTACACAGAGAATCTTCGACAAGAATTCAGATGAATTCGAGAAAAGGGATAGCTTTCTGCATCCACGGAACTTGCAGGAGCCTCCTGTCAAAGCATCACCAGGCATGGGATCATAGAATGCAGCGGCAAGATGCGCCAAGGGTCATAGAATGCCACAATAATGTGACGGTGGCCTGCGCATTTCATGTTCTCTGACAGCAGAATATTAAGCCGGAATCAACAATATCAACAGAAGTCAAGCCGGAAATCAGTGGCAGTGCCTTCCAATGAGGATAACTTTCTGAAACATTTGAAAACGCCTGAGACTGTGAAACGTGTTTCACCACGCTCTTTGCACGTTTCTTTTCACGGCACAAGAGTTCGTCGTCTTCCCTATTGCCTGGCAGGGAAGAAAGGCAAAGGAAAAGGCGATCCATCCGAAACCTGACTTGTGGCAGATGGGAAATTCGAATGCAGAGAATTTGCAGAACATGCGGAGATGTGCAATAGAGAATAATGATTAATATAGAAAGTCTTGAAAACTTGAAAGTCTTAATATCTGAAAGTCTTGAACTGCTCTGACAGAGCAGGGTGTAAACGCCTTCAAATCATTGTCCGTCAATTCGCTATCAAAATAATTCATGTCAGTTTCCTCACAGCCTTTTGCGAAGGCAAGTATGATGACTATGAGGAGGAGCTTGTGGGAGGGCAGTACCATGAAATGCTTGAAATGATTGAAATGATGCTTGTGAGAATCTTTAAAGCGACGTTTGCCTTGCCTTCGTGGTTGCTTTTTATTGGTTCAGCGGTGATCTAGGTTTGACTAAGTCCAGTTCCAATTCGGCTCAGACCGGCTGCAACTGTGAAAAAGATTGTGTGAAAGAGACATAAAGAACATGTACAGAACATATATTCGGAATTATTCCGACATGTTTGGTCTCTTCGGCCCAGAGTGTTCGACGTGTTGAAATGTGTTGAAAATGTGTTGAAAATGTGTTTGTGAGGAGCCCGTGGTGAAGGGCAAAGGAAAGGGCAAAGCCAAGAAGGAGAAGGAGGTCGTTGCCGTTGCGCCCAAGGGGAAATCCAAGGGCAAAGGCGAAGCCAAAGGAAAAGGCAAGGAGAAAGCGCCAGAGCCCGTCAAGGGCAAGGGCAAAGGCAAAGGCCAGGCCCAAAATGCACCCAAAAATGCACCCAAAAATGCACCAACATTGCCAGAGAACGATGAGAACGCTGTTCACGAGGGATCCAAAAAAGTATGACATACGCTCTGACAGAAAACAAACGCAACTGTTCAATCAGCTGCTCATCAAATGTTTGTCACGAGTTGAGTTGACCTTGTTTTCTTTTCTTTTCCACAGGCAAAGTGAAGGAGGAGTATGAGGAGCCTCCTAAGGGAAAGAGCAAAGGCCGCGCATTGACCCCGATCCAAGTGTGACTGCTTCCACCCGTGCCACCGTTGAACCTGCCGTTGAACCTGCCGTTGAACCTGCCGTTGAACCTGCTGCGTTTTCGAGGCAAGGGCAAAGAGGGCAAAGGAAAGAGCAAAGAAGAAGATCCTCCTCTCAGGCCACATTGTCACATCGCCACATCGCCTTGCCAAATGGCTACATGTTCAGATTGCTATTCTCGTTGAGGGTCTCATGATATTCTCATGATATTCTCATCTTGGTAGAGGGTTCCAGGAAGTTCCACGTTTACGGGTGCGCTTATGTGCTCTTGCACTTATCTATGTATTTCAACGCGCATGTAGATGTTCAGCAAACAAGGGCCAACAGGGCCTTTGTTAAGCAGCCGATCTCGCACCGCAAATCGTACAGGAAGGGAAAGGGCAAGGGCAAAGGCAAAGAAGAGCCCAAGGGCAAGGCAAAAGGTAAAGGAAAGAAGGCCTTCCAGCCCCAGAAGTCCCGGAAGTCCCAGAAGTCCCAGTCCCCCATAGTCACCCTCAAAGTTTTCCCTGGAAGTCGGTTCGGGTGACGTGTCATCTGATTCACTCCCTGAGACCCCTGAGATTCTTTGTGCCTGCTGGAGCTGATGTTATGTGTCAGGGAGAGTGTTGAGAGTGTATGAGGCGCGTAGATGCGCTTAGGGTATTTGTGTTTGTTTCAATATGTTTCAATGATTGACATATATTGAACTGGAAGATAAAGAACATTAAGGAACCGGATGAGATGTAGGCCCTATAGGCAAAAATGTGTCCATGCAGAGACAAAATACGTGCACTGTGTGGCCGTAGTGGCCCTGTGCGATTTGGCTGAACCTGCTGACAGTCTGCTGATAGCTGCTGAGGGCTGGAAATCAAAATGAGCACAATCTGCTGATCCTCTGAGGGATTCCCAGCCGCGAGACCCAATTCGCACAGCTGATTCAGCTTTGCTGAGACTGCTCACCTCGCATTCCGTTTCTACATGTTCACATCTTTTCACTTGGTGTTCATTTTACGTTATTTGCATTGACATATATTGACATGCTTTGTCATCTATTGTCTTGTCTCTATGATATTCTATGATTCTCACATCATTATTGCCCTTTTTGAAGGACACCAAGTGTAGAGATTCGTGGAAACGTGTTGCAAGGTGCATGTCTCGGCAGTGAGCATGTCACGCTACAAATCAGCTGTGACAAATCGAACGGGTAGAAAACGGGTAGAAAATCCAGACTGAATCGATCTGAATCGGTCTGAATAAGCGCGCAGTCCTCAGGGGCTGCCTGTTCTTTAGCGGATGGCCGGGATGGCAGCATCCAATGGCATCCAATGGCAATTTCAACGTGTGACGGGGCCATGTTATTTTGAGACCCGGAGCCTTGTCCAAATGGCAATGCACATCGGCACAACCGGTAGAGTGGTAGAGCTTGAGCGCGCGAAAAGATCTCAGAGCTACATCAGAGCGGAGATTCTGACGCCATGTGGGAAAGTGCTACATCCATGTGGATTTTGATGATTTTGATTGCACTCATGGGATTTCTGGGACCCTGAGACAGGCACCGAATGAAGATCATGAAGTAGTTGATGAAGTAGTTGGAACATGTTGGAATGAATTCGGTATATTAAAGTGTTCGAACATGTTCGATGAATTTGTCTCGTTACCATTGTTGTTACCATTGTTCCCGTTCAAAGACCATCGATCGAATCGTTCCCGGCGGGCCTTTCGGCTGGTAACCGGCTGGTAGCAAGCTCAAATCAGTCCATCCAACCCGCCTTGCAGGTGCCTTGATCAGAATCATATGGACCGCCATCCATAGCCATCCATAGCCATCCATAGCCATCATAGCCATCATAGCTTTAGATTCGAAACTTGCTATGAACATATGCATCATATGGATCATATGGATCACATCTTATGCATATCTTATGCATATCTTATGCATATATTTTATAGTAATGTAGTCATATCTGATTCCAACGAGTTGGGATACCATCCAGATAGACCATGATAGACCCATATCAAGGAGGTCAGGAATTATGCATGATTTGGATGATTTGGATGATGTGTGCAGCAGATTGCCTGCTGCACATTAGCTTTCGTTTGATAACGCAACTGCTATTGTTTTATTGGACCGTCGCTTTGGCATCATGTTCTTTTCTTGCGAGACCTTGATTTTCCTTGCAGCCGAGCTTGTCTGACAGGTGCAGCAATGTACCATGATGCAGCCCTGCCAAAAGTTAAGTGCAAGTTGTGAGTCTGCAATCTTTGAAGCATTTCGGAGCTACCTCAACGTAGATTTGTAAACAAAAATCGAGTGCGATGAGACCAAGAAGATCTGGACTGCAAAGTCTGTAGGGGGCCGGTAATTCGGATGCCACCATTTCGGGGCCACGGTGCCCAGACGTTGCCAGACGCTGCCAGGGTGGCGAAGAGCTAAGGGAAAGACACGGCTGCTCGTGGCTTAGTGGCTCAGTGGCTCCAGGCTTCACTGGAGACGAAGAGCGATACGTATCACACGGCTCGATTTGATTTCTAGATTTGATGCAAAAAAATGTGATAATATTGTGATATATTGTTAATATATATATATATATATGTTAATGTATTATTGTGATATTGGTTTTGGATATGATTTGATACTAGATGTTAAATGATATTACTGGATTTCTGCATTTTACTATAGATACTTGCCATCAGGCAAGATGAGGTATCTGCAGTATCCCGGAATATCGCAGATATCAAAGATGCACGACGCACGCTGAGGCACTGATGTGCCATGTTGCCTAGTCTTTCTCGGGAGTCTGGTTGGACTCGGTTGCCTCTTCAGCAACTTGACTGAACGAGACTACATTAAATATCATTTAGTATCATTAAATATCATTAAATGGTAATGAGATCATCTGAGATAGTACATGAAACACCATGAAACACCATGAAACTAAGGTTACTCAGCTGTGAAACTACTAGTTTCCTGGTGTAACCACGGACAAGGGGTGACCGCCACAAAGGCCCCCAGGGTTGCAAGAAGTCTCCAGGGATTGCTGGTCTCTGATAGTCTGGTTGATGGTTCATACTGCAACCCTTTCACAAGATTTCACAAGACCATATAAGGACCATATATGTTGGGGATTTGGTGGTATTTTTTGTGTACCCTCAGGATGCTGCCGGATGGGAAGTTTGAGAAATATGAAAACAAAGATGCGCAGAGTATGGGACAGGAGATTCCGCAACTATTTCTGACTGAAATCTCTCGGCACTTCTGTTGTCGCGGGCCCATGAGTTCTGGATAGTTCTGGTGGTTTTCATTCCATGATGACTTTTGAGGGTACAACCAGAACGTACATCCCGATGTCGAACCATTCCGATGTACTAGAAAGGTCAGCAGCTGAAAACTAGGTGGTTTGCGAGCAAGGACGCCAAGGAGTATACATCAAAAGCATTCAAAAGCAACAAATGGTTGATTCTCATCGAGGATGCAAGCGTTGGATTGATTCCACTGCTAATCCTGGTAATCATTCCTAAGTCAACAAACCATCGACACTTTGAGTATTGTCAAGATCTAGCCCACAACAGTGGAATCTCAATAATATTCAATAATCTCAACCAGCAAAAACCACCAATTCAGATACAATTCGGATGACTAAAGTTGACTAAAGATACAATTCAGATAGATCAGGCAGAAAATCCCAAGGATCCCAAGGGCTCGGCATGGCTCGGCATGGCTCGGCCTGCGAGGCTATGGCGTAAGCCACGGGAACCTGGACAAGTCGATGGCCCAACACATCCCAACACCTTTCGTCAATGTTCGTCATTTGATGTCACAATGATCATCAATGATCGGATGATGGTCCTTTAGCAACTTTAGCTTCATATTTTTTTCATAATATTTCACAATGCTTCATCTTTGTGGTCAGCTTTGATTGGTCCATTTGAAACCAATTTGTGTCACAAGTTGCGAGGCTTTATCACGGAATCGATTACAGGGGCAGGATCTGTGGCATTGATGTCCCCGGCAAGCTGGAAACTCATGGAAACTCAGAAGAGCTGAAGGAGAGGAGATGATCAAAGAAGATCAAAGAGATCAAAGAGATCAAAGATGTAGGTTTCATGACGTTTGATTGCGTTAATTACAGTTTGAAGAAATCTGTTGAAACATGTCCAACCCTTTGACAGTTGACATGAGTTGACATGAGTTGACATGACACTTGTGCATCTTGTGAATGAACAGATTTCGCGAGGCCATACTTGTTTTGGTGCATGAACTCCGTAGGGAAGCTCAGCTTGCTCAGTCGCCTGCGAAACGATGTTCGTGTCACATGCGTAGCTGCTGCGTTACCGTTGCACCTCTGGCGGAGGCCATGGCAGGGGCGTCGTTGTCGTTGAACTTGGCCCGGGAGCCTCAGAAATCCGAAAATCGAGACGATCGTTGACGACGACATGTTTGAGACATGTTTGAGACATGACAAAACCCATTCTCTGGGAACTGGGGAAGGTATGTCGGTACAAGGTCGATCTCAAGCCCGAGCAATGTGACAAGAGAAATGACATCATTTGCATCTGCAAAGTATGAAGAAAACAGTACTGGAAATTGTTTGTGATTGATTGATATGCGACATCATTTCAGCAAATGCACAGCAGAAACCAGAGCAGAAACGAGAAAACGGAGAGAACTGCTCGGTGTGTTGTTTCCGCGACCAGAAAGAGCCGATCTGCGTGGAGAGCTGCCCGGGAGTCCAAGCGCGGCCGCCCAGCCTGAGAGATAGCGGCATTGTTGGAGGATGGCTTGAGTCGGAATAGTCGGATAGAGTCAGAAAGGAAGGATGGCTGGACCTGGCTGGAAGGTCTTGTCTTATCCTTGATTTTCGGGTGATCGGGGAAGCGTGGATTGTCATATCCTCATCATGGATATCAACTGCAGTTGCTTGACCTGTAAATAACCCCTCCTCCCATGGCATAGGCATATCATATAGATATATCATGATATATCATTAGCAATTTGTATGCTCGAATTGAGTCCCAATTTGGTTCTATGAATTGAATTTGTTGGTTTGTACTTTGGCTCCTTGGCTGGTCACACGATGGTCTGGTCTGTGGTACTCGGACCTCGGATCGATCTCGGAAGATCTCGTTCGGCATCGGCCAGGCGACGGGGGGTCTCTATGCCCCAGCCACGGAGTGTAAGCCCGGTCCCCAATGGCCCAATGGTCCCAGGGATCACCGCAGTGAATCTGGATGTCCCGAATCTGTCCGCCATTCTGTCCTAATTTTCTCCTAATTTTCTACTTTTCCTTGTCTCATCTTGTCTCCGTCGGAAAAAAACAGCACTGAAAGTGATGACAGATGTTCAATCAGGAAAGGGGTCGGAAAGATTTCAACGATAACCAAGGCAGGTGTCTGCTGCTCAGCAGATCAACTCCTACAAGACCATGGTGGTCATGAACCGCTACTGCTTTCCGGTGCGCCAACACTCTGCAGCTTTGAGCAGTCCGATGTTGCAAACATGAGAGTTGAATCCTCTCAAGTTGCACTCAGAACAAAGCCATGGTGAAATGACTGACCATTCTCCCCACATGTTTTCCACCTTGATTTGTTCTGGGAAATCCCAGAAAAGTGTTCTTTCAGCAACCATGCCTTTCAGCACATGATGCATGATCTAAATATATATATATATATATATATCTTCTAAACAACCGTTAAGCAACTTAACAACCATGCACTTTTTCAACGTGTTTCAACGTTTTTCAACGTTTTCAACGTACAGAGACCAGATGAGATGCTCGATGAGACGCTGTGAAGGACACATCTGGTCTAATGAAGGGTGCTGCTGATTCCCTGCAAGCGGGTGTGCTGCTCAAAACGCGTGTCGTGACATGTGGTGCCGTGTCGTGCCTCGCTGAACAGTTCAGAAACCATGTCGAGCTTTTCTCAAAAGAACTAATTGAAAAAAAAACAACTTTTTGGACATCAGAACTGACCTTTGCTGAGAGCAGCGTTCAGGAGGTGTTCTTGTTGCTTTGTTGAGCTTTGATGTGTCAACTTGACCAAAGTGAAGGTCGTGATGAAACGTCCAAGGACTAGAGAATCAGCACACGGAGCGCTTCTTAGAACAAGTGGCGCCGGGAACGCTCAGATACCCGAGACGGCCCGAGACGGCCCGAGACGTTGCAAATCTCAGGTCTTCTCAGTCCCAAAAGTTCACAAAAGGCTTCTGTTTTCCATTGCTATTCCAAGCCATTCCAATGGGAATGAGCAGAATGCAAAAAATAATGCTATCAATGCTATCATGGCCAATGAATGCCAATGAATGCCAATGAGCTCAAAGCCATCTTTGAAAAATGCTCACGATCTCCATCGACTGCTAAGGTCGATTCCAAGTGCCTGGCCGGTTCTACTGCTCACCTTCTTTGTGGCGATTCTGCTGGGGTGATCCGGGGCTTCGGCTCCCGGCTTTGTGGCTGGGAATGAGGGCCATGGAAGTCAACAGGGCAGGGGGAAGATGAGGGAGCAGGATTCGAATGGAAATGAAACCTGAAGATGGGAAAACATGTTCTCTTAACCATTGAGATCAGCTTCAAACGGTCTATTTATGGCATGTATTTATGGTATTATTTAGTGTCATGATGTGTCATCTAAAGTCCTTGAACCATTTGCATTCATCTACTTTTCTGATCTGTGGACAGGTACGTATATTTGGCAGCGTTGCGCCACTGTGCCTCTGTTCTCATTTGGCAGCGATCTTGGTTCACCAAATCTCAGAAATTGTTTGGATCGCCGTTTTGACCACGTTTTTGGCAGCTGCTGCATCAGCTGCTTCTCATATCTTCATTATCTTCTCATTGTGTGACGGTGTCAGAGATGTGTTTTGTAATGTGTTGTGACCTTTTGTCACGTTTGCGTTGCAAAGGTTGATGATGGCGTTTTCGATCTGCAGCTCAGCCTTTTTGGGCGTCTACCTTTGGGTGCGCTCGGTCATCGAATCTGTCGAATCTGTGCCGTGAACTCGAGGATAGAGGCATAGAGCGTTGAATAGAGCGTTGGACGACCCCAGCCTGCAATATATAATAACAATAATAATATATTGTACATTATTGTCGATTTTTGTACATGACTGTAGCAATGAATGAAGCAATATGAAGCAATGAATGTGGCTTTGAATTGAAAAGGCTTGCAACTTTGGTCCACCGTAACCCGTGACACGATCCCATAAAACACGTAAACTCTACGACCTTGACACGATCGACTTGACATGGACAGGCCAATGCTGGGCTGTTGTCGAAGCACCTGCCGCCAGATGTTGTGCCACCTGAAGGCCGTTGATGTTTCGAATGACAAATGATTTCGAATGTCTGGGAGACATTTTTGGAGAGTTGGAGTCTGAGTCGACTGAGTCGACCTGGAGGCTTTGGAAAAGATGAGGAGACTGCAACGAAGGTGCGAATCAGTGAAGCTGTGCTTAAACCCATGTGAATCTCATGTGAATCTCATGTGATGTTATGTGCCATGGGCAAAGAAATGGTATACCCATATTGATAGTCATCAATCCATTAGGATAAGCATGGATAAACTATGCCAATTAGCAGGATTTCCATTATGGGATGGATATTTTGTTCCGTTTCCAGGTTGCAAATGGTTTCTTCAAAAGTCGATATCTTGCGAATCTGAATCTGTCACGAAGAATTCGTTCAGGTCGTGGCGGTGCTGTGTTGGGTCAGTTGCGGCGTCTCTATCTGCATCGCCTGTTGCTGCCACTCGAGCATCCAGGTGCGGAGATCGACACTTCAAATATTAGTGTTAATATAATATAATATTATAATATATATATATATATATATACGTATATATATATATATAATTTAATAGTTACTGCAGTTACAATTAGATCAATTAGTAGTTTAAAGATGTTTGAAGACAATGGTGATGCATGGATTTCATCATATCTTACTCCATCTCACAGCGGATTTTCTGGGAATGTGTTCGTTGGGTCTTTTAGCATCAGGACTTCGAAAGTGAAGCCATACTGTATGCTGGACTGCCAAAAAGGAACTTGACAAAACCCCTGGGAGTTTGTAGCCAGGCTGCAGTGGATTGCATAGAAGCAGCTTGCGAGGCCAAACATGGCTTTCTGACATGGCTCTGTGGCTCATCTGACTGTGGCGTGTTTTTCTATGAGTATGACACCTACACGTGACGTTTTAGACCATTTCAGATCATTTTAGCCCATTTGAACTTCTCAGCATTTGGAACTTGTGATCTTTTTGTGATCTTTATGATTTTTGTGATCTTTGTGGTTGCGGGTGCCCTGCTAGGCGATCTATGAGATGTTGCCGGCTCAGCTCCATGGTGCACCCTGTCAACGATCATCATGTCGTCATGTCGTCATGCCCAGGTCGTCCTTGCTTCTGGCACCGATCTTCAAGGTCAGATGTATCACACCTTGCGTAGCGGCGTAGCCAGACGGGAACTTCTGGGAAGGATGTGAAACTGGCGGATTTTAGGAGCAAAATCATACAAAGCTTCAGAAAGATGTCAAAGTCATTGGGGATCAAACTCAGCCGGGGAAAGGAAGGCAAGGAAGGCCGCATAGGAATCTGATCTCATTAATGTCTTCAATGATTTGCAGATTGCTTAGAGCTCTTATCTCAGCTGATCTCAGCCGATCTCTGCAAGGCCATTGTGCAAGCAGTCGCCTTTGCTCTCCTGCTCTGGGGCTTCTTTGCTCTACTGTTTGGGCTTCAAGTCAACTCCAGTTGCCGTCGCACGTCCCACAAGTGTCGCATGACTGATTTGGAACTGAGGTCAACAGCAGAAGTGTCTGAACCCAAAGAAGGAACGGTGGTTGGAAGCCCCGACGTGTTTGTTGTGCGATTTCTGCAGCCGCAGCCATTCGATCTGGTATGATTCTGTGCCAAATCTGGGTGCGCCATGGAAGTTGAAGGCTGTTTCCCAAAGACGATCGCCGACAACCTCTACAACCTCGGATGTTGTCAAACAGCAAGGATCAAAACAAAGCACGGCCCTTCGTCAACCACAAACAGCCCCACAGCGACACGGTCCAGAGCCAGAAAGGACCCCTATTCTGTAAGGTATCCGGATGTATTCCGGAGTCATGTCTCATGTATATTCAACCGCCTTCGGCGTGTTCCGCCGGCCACCATGGGAAGAGCTGTCCTGTAGGCTGCAAACAGCCCTTGCACAGGCCCAGCAAGAACATGGTTTTTGTTTTTGTGTAAAACATAGTGTTTGTGGAGAACACAGTTTTTGTGTAAAACAGTTCTTTGTGTAAAAGATGTTTTGGACGCAAAAAACATTGGTTTTGTTCAAACCGCGGTTTAAGTTTAAACCAAAGCATATGTGTGTAAACCAGGGGTTTTGGAAGAGGCCATATTGAGAACGGCCTTGGAAAAGGCCATATTTAGAAAGGTTATGCGTGTGAAAGGCGTTCGGCACAAAAGCCAGTGGCATTGGATATAAGAAGCGACGGAGCAAACCGATGGCAAAAACAACAAAAAAAAGGGAAACAACTATCGAAATGGCAGCAAGGTGTGCAAAACCAAGCCGGTGTTGAGCAAGGCAAGGGGGGGTTCAAGCTAGACGAGGCAAAAATCCGCGCCAAGGGGAAAGTCTGAATCAGACAAAGACAAAACCGACAGCGCAACTACGAACAAGCAAGATCCACAAGATACGCCGGCAGGCTTCATATGAGTAACCCTCTGCCTCTGGGAGGGGTATATAAGTCAGGCTTGTGTGAACTTTGAAATTCCATGAAAATCCTTTGTCTGAGCTGTGCTTGTGGCTTTCCCAACTGTCCCTTGATGTTGTACTGAACTTTACTAAACTTGCAGAAAAGAAAAGTCTTTTGGCATCAGTTCAGAATGGGCAAAGAATTTGAGGCTGCAGAGTCATTTTTTAAAGTCATCACGTGAGTTGCCTGCCAGATGCTCTGTCTGGACAGATACAGGGAGCGCAACACTCAGTCACTCAGTGTCGTGTTTACCTGTTTTTGCTGCGTGCAATCCGGTTTCGATAAAGCCTCCTGCTTCAGTCATGGAACCAACTTGGCCAAAAGCTGCCCCGAACAGGTCTTGAGCTGTTTCCAGGTGACATAAGATCTTCAAGGTTTCATGCGACGAAGGTGATTACATTATGTGATTATATATTATACTACTATACAATATAATATTACATTACTTATATATATATTGCAGAATATATTGAATGCTTCATTTTTTCTTGGTTCTCATCTGACGTTTCGATGACGTTTCGATGTTGCGACGTTTCGACGTTTCACATCGTTTCCAGGTTGCACGGCATTTGCATCTGACCACGGAGCAGAAGTCGTCAGCTTAGACCGACCCATGAGCAAAGCACCAGTGACACCGGTGACACCGTGATTTGGGACGTCGCCAGGATCATGGTGGTGGCGTACTTGCTGATGCCTTAAACAAAATCTCAATCAAAACAGCTTCAGACCTTCAACTGCAACTGTCTGCGACTGTTTGCGACTGAATGTGTCACATGTGTCAAAATAACCCACTTTTGGAATCTCTGTGGAATACCGGAATACCTTGTCTCAAGCACGGGGATGTGAAAAGGGCCACAGACATTTGCCATATTTTGGCATTGTTAGCTGTGCCAAGTTTCATCGCCGTTTGGATCGAAATGTGGCTGCACGCCCTGTGCGCAATCGCAGAGTCCGTCTCTTTTCTGCGAACTAAAGCCACATAAAGCCATTTAAAGCCATTGTAATCAATGTATAGTCAATGTCTTCGAGCCTTCCGAGCTGCGAATCCATCTTACATGGTTTATATTCTGAAGCTGAGCTTTCAAATGATTCAGAGTTACGTGAATCAATTCATATTCAGATTTGAATCAGAGTCGTTGATGTTGTGAAGAGGACATTTTTCTAGGATCAGAACACATGTCGTTGTGAAGGCCTTGGAATAGAGTTTCACAACATTTCATAACCGTGTCGGACATGTCGTTGGAGAGGTACCAATTTGTCATCGCGTATGCCATGGCTGGGAGCTGGCATGTTTGGACACGCTGGAGGATGTGTCAGATGCCAAACCGAATTATTGCTTCGCCCTGTTCTGCCTCAGCCTAGTTATGCCTAGTTTATAATTTTTATAAGTGCATTCATTTTATCCCTTCATCTCTCAGGTTTTGTCAAACTCATGCATTTCTATCTCCATGTTCATTGTGATCAAACCTTCCTCTTTCAAAGCTAAGAGATGACACGAGAGAGAGAGAGAGGGGCTCCCTCTCTTGATCACATTGCATCGTCGTTTGATCATTGTCTTTTGGTTTTGTCCAATTGCAAATTGTTCCCTCTGTATGCGCAGTGTGGTCCGTAGAGGAGAAGAATGCTGAGAAGTTCTAATTGACTTGGAATTTTGGCATGACTAATTACAGTTGCAGAGCAGGGCCCAAAACTTGTTTCACTTGAAAGATACTGCTCCTTTTAACTGAACTCAAAGCCTGCTGAGAAAGACGTGTTCCAAAAATCATAAAGGAGGTCTTCCATGAGGAAGCTGAGTCTGTGGTGTTTGCACAGAAAAAGCAACATAAAGCAACAAACAGAAAGCGACTTTGGGAATAGTAACCGTTGTACCCGTTGTACCTGTTGACATTTCACATGGTTGTTTGGGATGGGACACCGCATCTTGGTGCTTGGTGTATCTCTTTCTATTTGTTTCTATCACTTTTCTATCTGCTTCCAAATCCATGGTCTACCTGGATTCTACCTCCCGATGCGTTCACGCAGTGCCAGGCGGAGTATCACTTGTCGCCTGAAGATCATGAGGGCTACAGAGCTTCCCAGCCGCATTGGAGGGTGCATGGCGCAACATGGCGCAACATGGCGCATGGTGCAACCGCAGCTCCGTGTGAAGTAAACACGGCACGTTGAAGGCTTTTCAACACACTTCACTTGAACAGGGAATCTTTGGGAATCGAACTGGGATGGAACTGCTGCAAACTGATGTGGCATGATGTGGTGCAAAGTTTGATCCGAGGAAATCGGAGGTGGCTGCTGCGCTTTGACAGATGGCATTCAGGCGATCTCCGTTGTGAGTTGCTGCAAGTTCTCACATGAGTTGTATCATGTTGTATCAATTCTTGAATCAAGTTGTATCAAGTGGTAAATGTAACATGCAAATAATATGCAACAAGCTTCCAGTTCTTTGGAGGGCAAAGTACATCCTGCCACAGGAGAAGTGATAGCCTCATACCATTGAGAAATGCAGGGGATAGGATGGGAGCTATGGGAGCTGTGCAGGTGGGATTGCTTTGTCACGCTGGCTCGCTGGCGATGGGTTCTTTCCTGGTGACTGCCTTCTTCGTTCGGCACCAAGTACAGAATGTGCAGACAAGTACATAGGCGAGTTTAGGCGAGTTTAGGCAAGTTTAGGCGAGCATGCGAATGCAACGAATGCAATATACAATGCAACAAATGCAAAGACCAAGCACCACATTCATGTGCGCTTCGACCCACATGTTTGAGCTTCGTTGCACAGTGAGTCGTGGCATGCACCAGGTTCGGCACATGAGACTCGCCATTGCTTTCTCTCAGGTCCTGCAAGTCCTGGTGAACATCTTTGAAGCCGCCAACAAGGATGACGATATGACGCAATGTGATACGATCCAACGAACACCAACACTACGATGACTGCGATGACACATGTACAACACATTGACATCACAAATCATCACAACAAACGGTTCAAAGATGTTGAAAGCTCAAACGATCTGATTGCTAGGAAGGGAGGGAAGATGAGGGAAGGCACAAGCTGTGACGCTATCTCACACTGTGATATCACACTGTGACGCACAGGAGGAGACCGAGAACCCTTGCGCGAAGTGTTTGCTCAACGTCGGGGAACCAAGGTTTGTTGTACCATGTTGTACCGGGCAGAAGATTTAAAGAGTGAGAGGAATTTTGACTTCTTAGACTTAAGTCTTAGACCTGGTCGTGGACAAGAAATTTGTTTGCGTTGTTTCATGTTGTTTCGTTTTGTCCCGTTGTAGCACCCGTCAGTGCGTGAAGTGCTGCCTGGCTTGCTTCGAGAAGATTGTGGAGTTCTTGAACAAGAATGCAGCACTCTCAGGTGGTCATACTGCAGGGCTAGGCGAATCTAGGGGCAGTAGGCAGGTGATTCCAGTCTCAGAAGAAAGACTTGAGGAAACTAAGAGCCCCACGACTTCAAAAGTTCTATATTTTGGCTGCGCTTTTAACATCTTTTAACGACAGAGTGCCTCCGCATATCAAGATGCTCAATTGCGGGGTCGTCTATTGTTAAGCGGTCTTTCTCCACGTATTAAGATGTTCAAGTGAGATTCAAGTGCGCGATGCTCAAAATACTGCAGTTGTTCTTGCAGTGCGAGCACCAAAGCAGTGAAGAGGAAACAAGTTGCAGCTTTTACCTTTGGCAGGTCTTACAAACTCGGACAAGACTGGCTCAAAACTTGTGGATGTGCCGAGGCTTATGTGGATATTGCTATGACTTCGAACGATTATTGCACTGCGGTGAGGCGCACATCACATACCATCCTAGACCATGCAAAACGAATTCAACACATCACAACCTACCCTGCAGGAGAAGAAACTGAACATGTTTTCTGATTTGAGATTGATATGAGAAGATAATTATGGAGGCATTGGGTGATGGGTGATGTAGTTCAATGTTTTTTTCAATGTAGTTCCGTGATTTTGTGACGACTCGGTTGCTGACAGGGAAGCGATTGGAGTGATTAGTCGGCTGAGCACTTAGCCGACTTGGCCGACTGGTCGCCCCATTTGCCGAACATACTGTTTACTCATGTACCAGGTATTACATACACATATTTACTCATACACGAGTCATACCTGGTACAGTTCCTGGTACAGTTCCTGGTACAGTTCCTGGTACAGTTCCTGGTACAGTTCCTGGTACACAGAAAGAGTCTCGAGTCATGAGTTAAGCTTCACATTCTGCGTATGCCCAAGAGCTGTTCGCAAGAAAGAGATCAAAGTTCTGTAGTCGAGTTTGACAAACCAAATCTTCACTAGCGTTTTATAGTGATTATAGTGTTTTGTTTCTTTGTTTCCAATGTCGTTGAACCATGCATAACCATGCTGAAGCGATGTGGATAACATTTTGGTCACGCTGAGGCTGCCAGTGGCTATGGCTGTTCTCAACGGTGCCACTGTAGTGCGGAACTTCAGCGGCTTCGGAGATGCAGAGATTCAAAGAGAGTCAGACGGTGGAGCTGAACCACCGAGATGAAACCGAAGAAAAGAAGAAAAGAAAAGAAGAAGATCACCGAGATGCAGTGCTTTGAACACTTTTGGTCACTTTTTTCACTTTGCTAATTGAAGAACATGAAAGCAGTGGTTTTTTTCCGGTTCGATTCGGGTTCGAGCACATTCTCTGCCACCGTTTTCCTCTTAGGTCTTCACTCTCTTCGGTTGCCTTTTCACTGTCATTTGTGGCTCGGACCGGCCAAAGCCGACATTGCGCCGGGGGAAGGAATAAGAAAAACCCATGGGGATTTTATTCCCGTTTTGCTATGAGAGCTCAACAAAAGAACTCTACGTTGATCCGGGTTGATCCGGGTTGATCCGGGTTGATCCGGGTTGATCTGCAAGTTTCTTCCCCGAGGTTGTGCCGCGTTTACTTTCTTCCTCACAACATCAGAGACCTTTTCGGCGCCAGATTCGATGTGGCCCAGTCGTGCTTGTGGCAGTTTGGGCACTTGGCCGTCATGAACCACCAAGAATTCTGGAAAGTCGCTAGCCATGCCACTTGACATATAGTCTTGACATATAGTTTATAGATGTCTATAGAATCCTATAGATGTCTATAGTACTTAAGACGTACTACTTAAGAATCTTACGACCAATACGTTTTGAATTCACCTGAAATGACCAATACCCACGGCACTGCGCTGGCCAGGTTTTTCGTCGATGCGCCAGTAGCTGTTGCGATTTCGGGGGGCATCATCGGCGGTCTCGTTTCGTTGCCACCCAGCCGCACCAGAAACAAATCAGAGACATGTCATGGAGACAAACATCGAAAGATCAAGATTGTTGAGGCATGAGAGTATTGGAAGAGGGGGTGAAGACACTATAAGACACTTTCTGTTTGGGACTTGTGTTTCCAAGGTAGTTGCCTTCACCAATGTACCTTTTCAAGTTTGTGTCAACTTGTCAAACTGAGGTGTTTTATGACCATCTTGGACATGTCGACAGATGCCCTCCTGTACTACTACGGTTTGGGGCTGAGATGGTCTGAGGTTTGCTCGGTTTGCTCGGTTTGCATTGGTTCCCAGATCGTTCCCAGATCGTTGAAGATCTGTGAAAAAATCGAGGTTTGGATTGGAACGACAACAAACGCGGCCACGACAGCAATGCCCCCAACAGCATCAAGGTGCATTGGGTGGGAAACCTGAAAAGAATCAGAGGCAGAATCTTGAAATAGAAAGAGTTTTGATAAGTTTTGATTAGAGTTCCAAAGATTCCACTCTGTGCTCAGTTGTTTGAGGGTGTGAGACGTAGATTCTGTGAGAGTTTCATCCTTCCATCAAAAGTTGAGATTGCAACAACTGGCGTTGAAACCGCACTGTGCTTTCAGGAGCTGGTTCATGGTGATCGAAGGTAGAACAAAGCAGCAGAAGGTCAAACTTCAGTACCAAAGTTGCATATAGCAACCTATATGGTTAGTATATAGTTGGGTAAAGCATCGTAAAGCGTATTCAAGACTTTCAGGACCCGAAACAAAGATACGATGTCCTGTTAGGGCAAGGCACAGTGATACGAGATAGGGACAAGAGAGAGAATCGAATTTGAGATGTGGTTGAAATTGGAAGACACGAGAGAAGGACGTATAAAGATGTATTAAGGACGTGTCTCAAGGACGTATTAAGGACATTTAAGGACGTATTGTTTTTGTGTCTATTTACAGTGTCTCAGAAAACCGCCAAAACGTGCCCTGGGCATCTCAAGGGCATCGTAGCGGCATCGTAGCATATGGCATGTGGCGTTTCTAGACGCCCAGGCCTCATGGGTCAGGGTATGGTTCGGTATGGTATGGTCTCTTGGAGGACCGGCATCCCGGACATGTTTCATGGTTTTCGTTGTGACTCAAAATCAACAAAATCAAAATCATGTTACAAATCATTTCACTAAGATTGTTGAAGTTGCTTTGTTGAAGTTAATTATGTGTTATTCCTTTTTGTGTTTTCGTTTCGAAATTTTCGAAACTCTGGGATTCTTTTGATTTGCCAGCCGGATGCGGGAAACGCATTCCTCGCGGAGCTAATGTCGGGTGGAGCAAAGACTCCGGTGAATCAAAAAGGACGCAGATACTGCGAATTGCAACGCAATCAAAAAGGTATCAAACAACACCTTGAGAATCCTTGAGATACCTTACGAATATCAATATATCACTATATTTACTATACATATATATATATATATATGTGACATATGTGTTTTAAGATGTTTTAAGTTTTAACATGATTTAACTTGGGGCTTTTGTTTCATCCACTCCATTGTGCGTTTCATCTCGGATCTATCTTCTGTGATTGCCTTGGCACCGACAGTTGAGGGCTCAAGACACAGCTTGAATGCAGCTGAGTATCTGTGAGTTATAGAGACCAATCGACAACGTCTTACTGCGTTCACAGAGGCATTGGCTGCGTGAAGGCGTTGCCTCCTTCAATTGTCGATGAATTCACCCATCTGCAAACAGTGATGACATCATGATGCGAAAACCAGCTGATGACATGTCTGACATGTTCCCCAATTCATCCTCCTCGCAGACGCAGAAGACGCAGAACACGCAGAAAATGAATTAAAAAAGTGTTTGGAAGTGTTCCAAAAATTTTGGGAAGCTTCACATGGCTTGATGGCTTGACCGCGGCACCGCCATGGCAAATGGCAGGAGTCGAGTCCCAAATTGATAACCCGAGTCGGCTTCATTCGGACTTCATTCACTTTGGCACTTTGGCACTTTGGCACTTTCACATCTTTCACATCTTTCACATCTTTCACTTCCCCGACCACTTCGCATCACTTTGATATAGCCAACGCATGTGTTTGATGTAACCAAATGTGTATATCAGCGTATATCAACAATTGTTTGACGTGTTTGATACTTTTTGTTTTTGTCTTCACTGGCAGAATTGTAGCATGGCAACAGTTTTTTAGATCTTTTTAAAGTGCAGTCGGCAAAGAGTGAGAAGACGTGGAAGCGCCAAACGCAGAGGAGCAAGTTGTCCGATCGCAATTTGCTGCAAGCTGCTTGTCATGAGTTCCAGAAGGTGGCTATGCCTAGTTCACGTTGGTTTACATTCCGTTTACATTCCTTCTTGAATTATCGTATTCATATTATATGGAATACATTGGAGAATCATATGAATATAATTTATATTCATATGATTCTCCAATGCATTCCATATATTTCCACATTATGTTTTTTCCAGTGTTCTCCCAGTGTTTTCAGTTGACAAGATGGATATTGGGAGTACTGGGAGAACACTGGAAAAAATGAGCTGTGACGAGCGGCGCTAGGTGGACACCTACCACCGTGGCCTGATCACCTCGGCCAACTTCGCCAAGGCGTCGAGAGAAGATGTGAGGTTACTAAGACGTAAGGATTCAGACGTAAGACATGTAAGTTTTACCAGGGCAGTTGGGTCTCGCTAGACCCATTTTCGCCACACATTTTTTATGGTCTTGAGATGTCCTTAGATGTCTTGAGGCTCTTGGAACTCTGGGCTTGAAATATGGACAGCCGGAGGCTGGTGGCTGGTGCTAACATTGTTGAGGATTGGTGCCGACAAATTGTCGACAAAGTCGGCCAGTCAGCAATTGAGCACAGCAGATTTCAAGGTCAAGTTGTGCACTCCTTTCACTCGGACCAGGTGGATGAGATTCTGCAGTATTGCACTGTCACAGATGATGGATATGTCCACTACAAGGATGTTGGCCACAGAGAATGATGCACTGTTCAGGGGTTCTGCAGGTTATAGATGGTTATAGTGATAGATAGTGATAGTGCACACTGGCACAGCGGTTCAAAAATGTAGTGTTTCCACTTCATCGGCATCATGAGATCTCTGTGGAACATGGTGCCGCTCCTTGGGAGGAGCTGCACAACGTGCTGTCGCCAGATCAGCCCCGAGCAAAGCAGAGTTGCTTGGCACCACATTGGCACCACACTGGCACAACCAAATGAAATTGAAGATGATTAGATCAATAGATGATTCATGATGATTCCACATCGGATAAGCATCGGTCAACCATGTTCAAGCAAATTTTGCCATCGATTGTCATCTCGGCAAGGCAGCATGAAGACCACCATTTATCCAAGTGAGGCAGTGCCCGCAGCTCTAAATCATCAAATTTCAGAGTGATCTGTCTCTTTCAGATTGATACCTTTTGTTCTCTCTCTTTTTTCATGATTTAGCTGTAGCTGGTTTTTCCTTGTTCTTGCTTTTTGGGCTCTTAAGACATTGCATTCGGAGGCTTCAGAAATGATGGCTTCGAGTGGCGAACGCAATGGGTGCGCCAAGTGCAGTGCAGTACGCAGTGCCAGTTGCAAAATATATCAACATCGAACACTGACAAAGAAAGAGCAGTCTGGAAAATGAGACTCGATTTGATAGATGCAATCTGGACAGAATGCATTGGACAAATGGTTGATCATGTCTGGGGTCGTCTTTGCATGCTTTTTGATTGCAAGTCATGAACTTGTCTTGTGAACAGGTTTTATGTAGCCAAGACGGAAGACATTCGCAAGGCCGACCCTATCACCAATCTTTGAATAGCTGGAGAGGTTGTGGATCCAACACCTCCATATCCTCTTTTCCAGGTTTTGTGCAAGTCATGAGGTTTCGGACAGATGAGTAGTGTGATTATGTGTGATTATGAATCGATATGAATCGATATGATTCAAATGATGTGTCCTCTGTGAAACTGTTGATTCCAACATGCAAATTGCGCTACATCGATGAGTCGTCGATGGGCGAGGTCTTTGCACTGTGGGAGAGGGGGCGAATCTCCAGTGAACAGTTCAAGGAAGCATTGCAAAGTCAGAGGCTCAGCTTGGAGGTCTTGAAGGTCTTGAAATCGGGAGCTTGGAAGTTTGAGAACCTGCAGCAACAAGGATTTTTGAGATCTTCTGATTCCATTCTGATATTGAAATTCTTGAAATGTTCAATCTGCAGCCATTTGTTCAGTGTTCACATTGTGTTCTTCTATCATTATAATAGATACTAATAGATTCTAGATTTATATATATTTATATTATTTATATATATATATATATATCATGTGTATCATCTATATCATTTATATTACAATTTATATCATGTGTATCAACTGTATATCCCTCACATTTCCTCAATGAACTCCTTGGCCCTGGGCACTGCGTCACTGCGGCGCTCAACGTTGCAGGGTGTGGTGCACCGATGACCGCGGAGCTGGACCGGCTTCTCCTTATGCACCGACGAAAAAAAACAACATCTGAAGACATCGGGCGACCGGTTTATGGATGTTTATGGCATAAATGGGGAATTCTAATATTTCTAATCTCATACTATGATGATATTTATGATATTTATGATCCATACATTCTCACCATTCTCATACTATGCTCCGTGATGTCCATGATATCCATGTTTTCTATGTCTTCTGTGTCTACGTCTACCAAGATCTAGCAGGAATTGCAGCGTTTCGATCTGCCACAATCTGCCGTCAGTTGACATGTGACATCCCATGGCTCATGGCTCCAGGTATGGTCCTGCGAGATCGATGCCCTTCAGCCACGCGTCACAGTTCAGATACCTTCAGACCTTCAGAGAGACTTTGGACATCCGATCTCGGAGGAATGACGATAGCGGACGATATCAGATATATCAGATGTCATGTATTGAACAGATGTTCAGATGTCAAAATCGTCAAATTCTTGGCAAAGACAAAGATATAGCTGATATAGCTGATATACACAGATGTTCTCTTTGGAAAATTCAGACGGATGAGAAGGGTTCGCTGGTTCTTTGGCAGAATCACACCAAGCTCACAAGGCAAGCTGATGTATGCCTTGCAGATCGACGCTAACGATGGAAGAAGAGCTCGAAATGCGTCGCTTTGAAATCAAAGCATATCGAGACAGGTCAAAACAGATCAATCATGCATGTTTTTGCCAATCTAAGATGTTACTATTCTATATTGTGATCTTATGTACAATCTATGTGTTTTTAATCATGTTCAATCCATCAACGCAGCAATGCAAGCAATCTCGAATCTTTGAAAATGACTGTTGCAAGGAGATCTTTGGATTGTGAGAGCCGGTTCAAGCCGGTTCAAGCGTGCCCTCGAAATTTGGAGTTTGAGTTTGCAAGTTCATCCCGGTTCAGCATGCTCATCCCAGGCACGGTGTTGCAGCCACGCCTTTCGATCAAGTTTCTCAGCTCAAGGATGCCTGTCGATGCCTGTCGATGCCGTGAGGTTTTTTCAACCTGAAACATGGTGCTGAGAGACGCTGAGAGAGTGGAGTGTTTATAGATGTTTATAGTGCTTGGAGAGTGTTTGAGATGTTTGGATATGTTTGGTACCGTTCAACTTGATCACGTTTGCAGTTCCTTCAGGGTACTGCAAAGTGCAGAGGTCAAGGTGGTGTAGTGTCATGGTGCCCTCATCATCGTTGGTCATCGTTGGTCATCGTCACCAAGACTTGGAGTATGATAACGACGATGTGTCACGATGTGTGACGATGTGTGATGTGTCTCTATTTCGGGTCTCAAACGCTGTCACTGTGTCGAGGTTTCAGATGCATCACGTTGTTTTGTTTTCAGATTGGCATTTGCGAATAATCATTACTAATCATCCTGGTTGGATTGAACCTCAGGCTGACAGGCTGCATTTTCACTTTCACATTATTTCACATTATTTCAGCACTTCCAGTCGTCGTTTGCCTCGAAAAAAATGGGCCAAACTTCGAAGGCAACTTGTGACATTTTGTGACATCTTGTGACTTTGAGGGTTTGCTGAGGCTCCTATGCCAGGCACCGGCCGTCGGGTGAACTCCCGAACCTAAAGCTGCGAAAGTGCAAAGAGTCAGGGGAATGGAATTCAATGGAATTCATGTTTAAAGATGTTTAAAGGACATAATTTCATACTTAGTATTTTCTTCGGAGGAATCAGACACAAAGGATTGACAAGTTCTTAGGATTGATTGAAGGCTAGTAAAGGAAGAATCATGAAGAATCTCCGTATTGATATAGGGTTGGATTTCATTGTTTCTGTTTGGATTCAAGATAGAATTCAAGATTCCAGAGTATCGCGAAGGCTTGACTTGAGGTTTCATTTCCAATAATGGCTGGAGGCCTTTTGAGACTCAACTGCAAACCTACTTCATATAAAAGTTGCAAAAGGGTCCAATTCATGGCAGGAAGATCCCCACCAACATGGTTCAACTCTGTGTGTTCAACCTCGTTGGAATCGGAAGGGGCTGGTGCTGCCACAGTCCAGCTTCAGTCAGAGCAACAGTTTGCTGCTCAGAGAAAGCTTTGAGGCTGGCAATATGGTAGAAACATATGAAACATGCAGAAAATTACAACATCTTACAACATATTTGCCAGAGGCTTCCTGTTTAGATTGTTTAGATTGTTTAGACAACACTTTTGACATATTTGAATCATATTTGCCACCTTTTCTCATGTTTTTGTCGGATTTGTCAGATGTTTTTGGCCAGCCATGGCCTGGTGAGGCGTTTCCATCAAAGCACATCCTCCAGGCTAGTGACTCAGTGACTGGCAATGTCTAATGCTTAAACCAAATCAATCCAAATCCTGAAGGGAGAAGATGGAGAAGGAGAAGAGGAGCGACCTGTCAGCTCCTCAGAGATACTTTTTGGGGACATCAACATGGGAAACAGAGAGAGAGAGAGAGAAAAGAAAAAAGAGAAACGGTTTGCAAAATGTTTCAAACCATATAGATCCATGGTCTCTTTTTTTGGCTCAGCATTGCATAGCATTGCAGTTCCGTTGCAATTTGACACCTTTTCATACCCTGGTCCTGATCGTCCCTGATCAACCCTGATGCCTGGCAGACGGGTCGTGACACTAAGGGCAAATCCTTCTTCACTTCGACAGGACCGGCTGTCAGCTTCGTCTGAAACAACAAGAAACAACAACCCTTAGATTCCTCTAGTTAGACTGACACTCCTAGTTGTCCTTCTTGTCCGGTGTTTGGTACAACGGCTTGATTTTGTTGTGCATTTATCGTCAGGAAAAGGCCTCTGGAAGTTTCGTGGTGTTTACTAGTGTTTATTGTGAGAGCAGAAACAGGAAAAGAACTGAACAAAAGGAACGTAAAGGAATATACATTAATATATACATTAATATACATTAATATACATTAATGCACATTCTCTCATGGTTCTCAGCCACAAGCTTGTTTGAACATGCGTCGAAGATTGTCTTCGGTTGCTTTCTGTTGCCACTTGAACGCTGGGCGAATCTCCACAGGTCATTTGCGACTTTGTGGATGGCCACATCCCTGCAGCAGCTGGGCTGAGCCTATGAAAAACCCTCAAAGTCAAAACAGGAAAAAGACAGGAAAAACATGGAAAAACCCAGTGGTTTTTTTGGTCAACGGATCCAATTCTCGAGAATTCTCGAGTCGAACTAAGCAATGACGAACAAATGACGAAGTGACGACGTGAACCGTGAACCGTGAACGGCACGGTTCGGCACGGATGGCCTAAGCCGAGAACGGCGCCCAGGTGACCTTCCGGATGCAGCTCCAGCGCCAGAGCCTCAGCCGCTAATGCTCTTGAAATCGAAATCGAAAAACAAAGAGATGTTAGAATACTTAGGATTAAATCTTTGTTTTTCGATACTTAGAATCTAAAGATTTTAAATAAGTAATTAGTATTAAATGTTAGCATTTAAGATTTAAAATCTTAGATTCTTTTTGTTTTTAATATCTAACATTAAATCTTTTTTTAAAATACTTAGGATTCATTTTTAAATCTTTGTGTTTCAAGAAATCTTAGAATACTTAGGATACAAAAAGATTGAAATACAAAACGACCATCTCTTGATTCTAAGATGTTTATATATATATATATGTTTATGATTGTTTTTTGTAAAGTTTTGATCATCTCTTGGAGCTCGTTTTCCGATCTCCAAGCTCGACAGGTTTTGGAGTCGCCTTGACACAAGACTTGGAGAAAATG
>Ga0126342_10003999_pt1 | contig 24808 bp, 20 predicted proteins | sample Cyp1metagenome_FD_92528 | JGI IMG/M metagenome (GOLD analysis project Ga0126342, IMG submission 92528) | Coral microbial communities from Lord Howe Island, Old Settlement Bay, Australia - Cyphastrea 1 metagenome | ecosystem: Host-associated > Invertebrates > Cnidaria > Coral ...
ACATACATACATACATACATACATACATACATACATACATACATACATACATACATACATACATACATACACACATACACACATACACACATACACACATACACACATACACACATACACACACATACACACATACACACACATACACACATACACACATACACACATAGAGAGATAGATAGATGGATGGATGGATGGATGAATAGATAGATAGATAGATACATAGATACATAGATACATAGATACATGCATGCATACATGCATACATGCATACATGCATACATGCATACATGCATGCATGCATACATGCATGCATACACAGACATACACAGACATACACAGACATCCATCCATCCATCCATCCATCCATCCATCCATCCATACGTACGTACGTACGTACGTACATACGTACATACTAATAATAATGTCATACTGTTTTTTTACATTTACGTTTTCATTTGCATTTTATTTTTGAGAGTTTAGAGCCGAGTGCAGTGACCGTTGGTGACCACATGCGATGCAGTACGAGGTGGGTGAGTTCCTGGGCAAACGACATGATTTCAACGGCCAGGTTCGAAAGGCGAGAGCTTCGATACCTGTGATGTCTCGATGTTTGACGACTGTCGACAAATGTACTGTTTGCACTGTTGGATACTGTTGGTGAATCTTGGGTGGGCACACTTTTGCAAGACGAGAAAAGGTTTGAAACCGAGATTTGAATGTGTTATTCTTAAGAAGTCATGCAAAACAGCGGTGTTGATGTGCTGTGTTGTGGTTCTTGTCCAAAAGTACTCGCTTCCTGCGAGGCGTTCCTGGACACCTTCCCCTTTGCAGGTGCAGAACGAGACATGGACAATCCGAGACATACGACAAGAAAATGATGGACATCTGTGGAAATTGTACTGGTCTTTTGCATGTGGAAATTATCATTCTGCGGTGCTGTGAAAAGACCTCATCAGTGAGTCAAGACTTGGAACATCGGTCAGTGATAGTAATGAGATGTGATGAGATATGATGAGTGCATGGCCTGCATGGCCTGCATGGCCAAGGCTTGGGCTTGGTGGAAGCTTTGCGTATCGTCCTGGCAACCTTTCGCTTGCCTGGGGAGGTGGCCGTGGGGCCGACCCATGGACCAACTCATGGACCAAGTCCGATACAGCAGGCTACTGTATAAGATCTATAGACTGCTATAGCAGGCTATGGAGATCAGAAAGTCTATGCCATCCACAGATTCTATAGGTTTTTAATGGTTTTTACATGTTTTTTGCTTGTGTACCGAGTTTACTTTTTTCATGTTTTTACTTTTTTTTGGGGCATCTGGGCTGCCACACGCATTTTCCCAAGATGGACTCCACAACGTCAGAAAGAGTTCTGAGAGTTCTGTTTGGGTGTGATCCAAACTTTGGTGTCATGAGAGACAGTCATCCCATGCTCTGAACCTCCACGGCTCCACGGGAAGCCATCGCAGCCTTGGCAACTCGGGAGGCTCAGTGCATTGATCGACTCATGGAGAGTTTTGCCGAGGTGGCGAGTTCTCCCGCTTTGTAAAACACATCAGATTTGGTGCATGCTGGTAAAACTGGTGCATGTTGGAGCTATTCTTTTTCCCGCTTTACCTGTTTTACCTGTTTTACCTTTAGTCTTTGACTGTTTCAGTCAATCTTTTCACGCCCAGCTGTCCAAATTGCTGTTGTGCAGTTTCTACTTGAGGCGTATTTCCGATCTCAACCAGTCGCAGATGGCGCTCGCTCTCAGCTCTGGGTTGCTGTGGAGGATTCTTGAGCTACACTTGCCCTGCACGATTTTTTGCTTCGTGGATCCACGGGACAGCAGTGAAGAGTGGCTGCGCATAGTACAGAAGTGAAGATGAAGTGAGATAGCACCATTTCATTGCGGCATTGTCTGTCTCAGGTGCGGCTGCAGAGGACAGGAGAAGGGGCTGTAGTGAAGGCGGTTGGAACGATAGCCCCTTTGCACAGCTCCACATCCGGGAGGACAAACCACAGAACCCTTTGGCTGTCACACGCATGGCCCTGAGATGCCCTGAGAGCTTGCCATAGCACCGTGCATATCGTGTAGCTGGCACCCTACCGCCGAAAGCGACAACTTGTGATTGCGTATAAGTATACGCAACCATGTTTATGCAGATTTATGCACTATGATTGCTTGACATGTCCTGTTTGTTCCTTTGCTGAAGGGATCGACCGAAGAATGCTCGATGATTATGTTTAGCTTGCTCACAAAAAGTGCACTGAAAGATTCGTCATTGACATTGGCACTATGGATGGCTTCAGATCCAATTCTCGAATTTCAGTCCTTTCAGGTTGGGTGCCCCGTGAAAGATCAGCGGAAGAGGACATTGGAGATCCGTATGACCAGCTTTTCTGTTGATGTGGAAAATAGCCGAGTATCACCAAAAAGCATCCATTCTTCAATGTAGTATCAACTGATTAACTTGACATATCTTGGCAATGACATTTATCGTACGTGGTCGTGGTCAACTTGGTTAACTTGGTCAACTTACATCTAGAATCATCTAGCCATATCCCTTGTCGCATCGTCCAGGCTGCTGACCGCGTCTCTGGTCAGGGTGGCGGCCCAGAAGACGGTGCTGGCGAGGCGCGGTGTAACGTCGAATTTGGCATTACACATTATGACACATCATGACACATCATGACACATGAAGAAAAATGAAACAGTCATGAAACAATCATGAAACAATCATGAAACTATAAAACAATCAAGGCGAAAGAACATGTTGGACACATTCCCTTCTTTTCTTTCAAGGCTAGATTTGACCAATGATGACCAATGTTTCCGGGAACATGCATCCATGCTGTCCATGCTCAATTTCCTGATCTCCATGACTTGGGTTTGAACCAGCTAGAGAATGGATGAGAATGGCTGATACGTCAGGAGCCGACTCGTGTGCCCATGGTGAGGGTCTCTCAGATGGCTCAGCTGAATCCACTGATCATCGTTGGCCCCTGCGATGGACTTACAGCTGTCCAATCTTGAAATCTTCACAGGCAAAGGTTCAAGCAGTACGATTCATAGCTGGGTAAATTACATTGAATTACCAGAAGACTCTCTTCATATTCTATGCATAGTTCATTAATATCATCAACGTATCTATAATCTATCTCTATGTATCAATGTAAGATGATGTAAGTGCACTGATTTTACGGTGGTTCCCTCGGCTGAGGCAAGCTCCGACACGATCTTCATTTTGGCCTTCTCAATCATCATGCTGAACACGGATTTGTGCCGCGGTATGGCGGGATGATCAAATCTGACTGGTGGAAACAATTGGAGACATGGGATTTGAATGTGGTATGATGGGTTAATAACATTCAATAACTATTGATAAACTGTGAATATTTCTTACTATTCTGACCGGATATGATTGGGTGATAAATTTGCTTTGAATGGTCCTCACGCTCTGTGACAGTGACTCTGCAGCTGGATATCTATCATTGCCGATCATCTTTGAAGATAACCGTAACCTCAGGGACAAGGATACACGTATACACGGTGTACACGTGTTGGCCACCCCACACCAGGGGGCTAAAAGATGAGGAAACCGTTGGCGCAAACTTTAAAAAGTGCTTTCTGTGAGGCACAATCCAGGGGTGAAGAAGAAGATGTGCCTTGAAGACTTCGTCCGCGTGACTCTTAGAATTCTGCTCTCGAGCTCCAGCAGGATGTTAGTCTCAGCATTTTTTGCTTTCACACAACAAGAAAAACGCAAATATGGGAGCTTCAGTTTCGTCCTCTTCACTTTTGTCTTTGCATTTTGGGCTACACGTGTTTACAGGTTTTCAAACCATTTCAAAGATGCCCAACGCTTTTGGATGCAGACATCACAGGCAACAACCGTGGCATCGATGGAGGGAAGGAGAGACGGCAATTTTGAGCTGCGTTTTTTGTTTTCTCAATTTAGAAGAACAAAATCATCACCCACTGAAGCTAGCGGACCCAGCGAGAGGATGTGATAGTCATAGTGTCTGAAGTTATCAACTCAATGATTGGAGTGAAGAGGATCTGTTGCCAGCATTTCTGTGGCAAAATGTGAGAGGACCTGCCACAGTATTTCTTGGGAGATATCTTTGAGGTGCAGAGCGGAAAGTCATTTGGAAAGTCATAGCGTGGGGGTTCAATATTGTGATGTGAAACTTTTGGTACCTCATGTCTCATTTGAATCGGACTCTTCCTGCATGAACTGCTGCAAAACCCATTCACATGTTGGCTTAATGGTCAAGAGAAGAGAAGTGATTGATGCGCCACAACTTGTACAACGTTTTATTTCTCATGTTTTCACATATTTTCTCATTTTTTCACATACTGCCGATGTTTTACGTACCACTTGTTTGACATTTTTTTTGAAGCTGTGATCCCGACACGGTGCGGGCTGTTGGTGCCTCTTTAGGCCATCCGAGACGATGAGATTCGACTTCACGGAGCCTCCAATCAGGTCAAAGCCTATGGCTTCATCATGGTTCATGAACCTGTCATGTTGAACTGCTGGATTGGGATCGGTTGGACAAACTCTGAAGGTTATTTGAATGAGTTCTCCTCTGTGGTATGAATATGGCACGGACATCAACGGAGGATTGCATTTCTATGGGATTTACTATAGGCATTGTGGGTATGTGTCGAACGTTGATAGTTGCGATGTAGTTTGGACATCCTGAAGGTGGTCGGAATTGCATCCCAAAGGTTGCCCTCGGAAAAAAATGGTTGAATTGGGACGGGTTTCCTATGAATTCCTCGGATTCGTCAACCTGGGCAAGGGGAAGCCATGGGAAGCCAATACATATTATCATCAAACATCATCCAAGAATGTCAAACGTCATCCAATAGTATCTTATAGTATCTCATTATATATATCCAATAATGTCGGATATAATATGTTTGAGAGTATCGGATATCATTGATATCATCTCTTGGTCAAATTCAAGTTAAGTCTGGGCATGTCCTAGCTGCGAACCCAGCACATTCTTGAGGCTGGTGACGACCAAGTCATTGACGATTTCTTCTGGGAAGGCGAGGCATTGAAGTGCCTGTCCACCGCAAATGGGATGGAAAGGAACAGAGATATCTCCTTCAGGCCAGCACCACATGGTGCTGGAAAAATTGGATCTTTAAACATGACAAGTATATTATTGATGTGTTCGTGTGTTTTGGAAGCCAAATCCATCTCAATTCTGTACAAGTACTTAGTTACTTACCCATTCCACTTCTGGATTTCAAGGATATTTCGCTTCGACCATCGGGACCCTTGGACCATGCAGCATGAGGCATTTTGCTCCGCAGCGAGAGCATCGATGCTTTCAGCACCACTGAGAGGCTCCTGTCAGAGGCGCTGCATGTCCGGCAAACAAAACACTACAGATCACTCCAGAGAACTCAGAAACTACACATGTGAAAAAAACATCAATCATCTTCAATCATCTGAAATCCATCTCAATCATCAACATGCAGAAGTTGTCATCCGAATGCCCGCATGAATGCGCCTTGCGTTTCGAATGGATCTCCTGGTCCCTTTTGGATTCGTTTGGCACCTTTTCATTCTCGACTTTAGCTGCCATTCCTCTGGTTTGCCCATCTGAGGCGCCACCGGGAACCACAGAGCGAGACATGTTCCAGGCCTGACATGATTCTGACCGGAAGCCCTTGTGGTTTATGCCAATTTGAGTGGTCATTCTGTCCTTTCTCGTCTTTTTGCACGGTTTCTCTTGGCATAGCCCTTTGCATGGTTCTTCTTGATGTAATCCCATGATGAATCCTATTTGCATCAACCCGCAAAAGATGCACACAAAAGGTGCAAAAATGCATAAAAATGCATAAACCACATTGCCTACCGTAAGATCACTGGCTGCTGAACGAAGACATACTGGCCACCTTTCAGCTGGGCGACCTGTAGAATATCATTCTGCATACAGCATAGATTCAGCCGTTTCAGGATGCCAGTGGCTTGCCAGTCAAGAAGGTTGTTTGGTCTCGCTTCAGGTGATCTTAGATTGCCAGCCCATGCCCATGTTGACGCTCTGCTACGAGTGGGCCCCTCAATTCCTGAACCGATTCACCGATTCATGGTGTCCAGATGTGCTCTTTGCTAGTCTCAACAGGTCTCAGCCATATGGGGCAACAAGCACCAGGTCACAAAACATCAAAAGCATCCATTAGGGTGGCACTTGTAGCCTGTAGATAATATGCTTAAAGTGAAATATTATAGAATATTATAGATAAGAATCTTCAAGTCAGACTAAACTGACTAATCCAAACCACTCTGGTGCAGTCTCAAAGCCAAGAGCTGCTAGATGCTGCTAGTGATGCATCGATTCCGAGGTCTATTCCGGATGCAGCCGTCGCGATGCAAGCCATCATGGGGTTCCAGGCTCCTGTACCTGTGAAGTGCTTCCTTCCCACAGATTTCGTAGTTTGGGACCCTTTGGGACGACAAATCCATGATGTCATGGCCTATTGCGTAGTGTTAGTACGTAGTGTTAGTATGTGTTATAGTCATGTGTTAGTCATATTACCCAATTCACAATTCGTACAGAATTCTGTGAGGACCTGGCACGCATCAGTGCCTACTTTGACAACTCAGAAACTGTGAGTGGATTAGTTTGAACCTCAGAGATGGGGACATGACAATGGTCAAACACTGCAGCTGTGCAGCTTTCTGCCGACATTCTTGAAAGCTTGACAATACTGAATTGGACATTGACACATCTTTTGGGAGAACAGGCCCATAGAGAGGTTGATTGAAATCTGCTGCGTTCGTAGCCCTCTGTCATGGACATTCATGTGGGTCTTCAAGCCCAAACCGCAGCTGCATCCACAGCAATCACCACTGGGGTATGCTTTCAAAAGATTCGTAAAGTCTTGGCGTTTTGATTCCAAGAGCATGAAAGGAACACCGGCAAACCTGTCACAATGCTTTGGTTGTTCTGTTTCCGCGACGTCATCTTGGGACTTGGGATACCTTGGGATACCTTGGGCTACTCGTACCTTGGCTCAGGTTCGGACCATCTTCCAGTACTGCTCCCGAGCTGCTGCAGGCGAAGAACTCAGTCATTGGTGGGTGAAGTCATGGTCCCGAGAGCTCAGGTGGCACTGTCACAGTGAGATGCCAAATTGCCTTGGGCTCTTCCGAACAATGTGCCTGGCACCTGGTGGTCCAACCTGATTTCGTTTCACATTATGTTTCATGGCAGCTGTGCTTAGGTCACCCACTTTGCCCCAATCTTTCGGGAGGTGCCCAGCGTCGAGCAAACCTGTCCTGCGACATATCCGACATATCCGCAACATCTGCAGGCGGAATGGCGCGGAGTTCTAGAGGTTCTGCTGCAGTTGTTTGGTGTCTCAGGAATTTCCCATCACACCATAGGAAATGAATTTCCATGTGATGGAGTGAGAGATGTGCTTGTCGTTTATCATTGTTTCAAGAGGTGTTGAAACACATTGAAACCAATCCCAGATTTCTCGTATCCACAACAATGCCTAAAATGGCAGTGAAACGTGGTAGTTGGATGTACTCTGTCAGAGGTAGTTGGAACATTGCAACAGATCCAACTGGCATTTTATCATCACATTACAACAGAGTTTCAATTTTCAGTCCATCGATTTGGTAAAGAATTGGGTTTCAATATGTTTCAATATATTTCAACCCATTTCAACCTGAATTCATTTGGCACTGAGGTGGGCCCTGGACTTGCTGTTTGGGTGCCCAGGGCGCCCAAGCTGTGGATCGAAACCGCTAAACCGCCACAGATCCGAGATCCAAATGATCCAAGACATCCAAGGCCTCCACATCTCTCGGAGTTTGATGACTTCTCTGGCACCGACGGCAAGCCCTTGGAAAGCCTTTGCAATATCAGGCGCGGAGGTGCACGGAGGTGCACGGAGATCACGGAGTCCTGAAGCTAGGCTTTCAGGCTGTTGCTTAAGATGTGCTACGCTGCTACATCGATCGCAGACGCTCGACAGGCCTCTGTACCCACCACCTGAAGCTAGCCGCACCGCAGATGCCGGGGAACACAGTTTTGCACCAGAATCAGGTTGTTTTGGATTTGAGAAAGGGATTGGAACGGCGTGGATACCAATTCACCATGTCTTGAGTCTTAACAACTGTCGTTGTGTTGCAGTATCTGCAGCATGTTTGTGTTATTCACGGAATCAGTGTTTGTTACTTTCCCTCCGGACCCCCAACTCCACAAGTTCAAACTGTCAATTCATCATGCCTCCCCTAGAATTATGAGTAAGTAAAAAGCAGGAGCCTAATGAAGAAGTGCAACATCAAACCTGCAGCCAAAAAGAGATGTCCTCATGCCCGTAAATTCCGGCAAGGAAGTGATGTGATGTCAAGCAATGCCACGCTATCAAGGCGCAATCCGAAGAGCAACGCGGCTACAGCGCCCCACAGGCTCCCGCCGCCGATGGAGATGGCTTTCTGGAAAGCTGCTTGGATAAAAAGTTGACGACGTTTGTGAGAGTTGATTCACAAGAAAATCATCAAGAAACGTCAAAGTCTTTAAAGTAACAAGATGTAACAAGCATTAAGTGACAGGCATAGGCAGTGGCTGGTGTTACGGATGGAGTTTTTGGAAGGATCAGACACGTGTCAGTTCGGACATGTGGAGTCAAGATCAACGAATGCACTTTGAGGTTTGGCCAGATGGTTTGAAGACGAGACCAAGGATGAAGACGAAGAAGAGGCTGGACACAGTGAGACATTGCATGCGGAAACTGCACAGTATCCAAAATAACATCACCCCCTGCAATGCTAAAGGCACACACACACAGGTTCTTTGATGATTGTATTTTGCGTTGCTTGCGAGCGTTTAATGTCATTTCTGCAATTTGCGAAGGAGGGGTGTTGATAATATGTGGTAACATACTATGATATTGTCTTGAAATGTCTTGAAAATCCAGCCCTACGTCATGACATTCATGGACTTCCCTTGAATTAGCCTTTGGACATCTTTGGATTATGGGTTCGTTGAGCGTCTCCATGGAGCACGGATGGTTGCAGCAGTTGCAGTTTGGCCCGCTGTCACCTCCAAAAACACCTTGTTAGGCTGAGAGCCACGAACTCAGCAAAGTCCGTGGAGTAGAGCCGAGCAGCAAAGAATGCACCGAAAATTGAATTGGAAGCATCCCAGCAAATTTCTCCGAGGCCAGCTTGCTTGTACGGACTTGTCACGTCACGTGTCACTCAGAAACATCGAAAGCGCTTCTTCCAATATTTTTTGGCAATGCCATGAACCCCCTTTCAGAAAGCCTTTCAGAATCTCATTTTGAAAGGATTTGAAAGGCCCTTTCTATCCGATTCTATCCCTTTCTCATTTTGACAGCCACGAAATCACGGGAATCCAAGGTGGTCGTCCGCAGGATGACTTGCTTTTCAGCTCCGCACCACCCTTTCCAGCACCAGGCGGGACAAGATGTCGAGGTGAAACAGGACCGCTTTTCACATTTTTCACAACGACCATTCAGTACACAAGCTCAAGATGGACCGGGCGTGATCCCCGTGTATCTGTGAACACCCATCCGATTCGAGGTGACAAGAACGGCGTGGAGGCGGGGCAAACACAGAAGGGTCTCATTTCGTGTTTCAGTTTGCAATTCATTTGTTTATGGATGTTTGTGGATGTTTGTTGAATTGCAGTTGCCACCTCAGTCCAAACAGTTGCAGAACAATTGAATAGTTCTTGATGGTTCATGGTCCTTCCGGGACCTTAAAATGCCTTGACCCGTGGACTGTGCCCTGAGAAGATGCAGGCTGCTGCTCAGTCGTTGCCTGTGGACGCTTCGGATCCTGGGGTCATTCACCAGCTGGTGCCCTGGTGGCGGATGGTGGAAGGGAATGCTTCGAAGCAAGGCCCACTATTGTACAGATTGGTAGAGTCATTAGAGTCATTAGAGCATTAATTCTGACTCTAACTCGTGGTGAAAATAGGAACATTTGTGGAAGGTCTTAAGATCTCAACAGAAGTTCAATAGGGTCAGACATTGAACATAAATGAATATTATATGAACGTATATCAAATATATCAAACCAGGTGTGAGTACAACATATGCATCCATGTCAGGTAAAGCAGTACGTTGCCCGCTCTGGCTTCGTGGAGTCCACAACTCGGAGCTCTCTTTGAATCTGTCACTGATGTCCGACATGATGATCTTTGATGTCCTTTGTACATTCTTCTACTGCATGAAAGTGGTGTGTTTTATAGAACGAGAGTTTGCACCATTGCACCATCCCAAGTTCACAACCTTCAAATGTGTCGTTTTCAATGACCTCACAAGATCCCCAGCCCTGGCAGCTAAGGGTCCTTGGCCATAGCGGGATTGCCAAGCTGCCACCGGAGAGTCTGCAAGGTTTGGCCAAGGTTGGGAACTCTAGAGACATGGTGCTGGAAGCCCCACACACCTTCACTGGAGTCTGGAGTTTCACAGTGGAACAGCTTCAGATGAAATGACAACATGGATTTTGAATGGTTTTTGAAGTTCTATGGAGAATTCAAATGAATTCAATGGACTTTTCACCATTGACTTTCAAGATGTCAAGAAATGCACAGCTGGAGCGTGGCGCTCTGAGGCTTTAGTGCAGCTTTCAAGACCCAGCAGATGGTTTGCCCAGGCGCTCGGATCCTGGGTATGTCCGGGCCCCCACGGGGAATTCCTAAAGTCGAGAATCAGACCATCCGGGTTGTCCCGTATACAATGTATGTCATGCATGTACGTATAGATAGATATGCATGACATATATGTATACTGTATATATATATATAATTATATATATAATATGTATATACACACACACTATGTATGCCATTGGAAGTTGATTCCTTCCCTGCAAAATGCACAGCTGTTGCTTTTTTTGACTTGGACCAGGCGTCATCTCCAGAGGAGCAGGCCCGGGGTCTTCGAATTTGGTGGAGGTTTGAATTTGGTTTGCTGATATAGTTATGTTTAGATTTAGATTTATTTATATAGTTATATTAAGTTATATTAGTTCTGTTGGTTTGAGCTTTCAAAGTGAATGTCGAGACATGGAACACACCCAATGATGGTAGCTGATCCTTGGAGCACTGACAGTGCTCTTGCCCAGGCACAAGGCAGTGGCGAATGGCATTACGTGGCAGATCCTGTCTTCTGCCAGGGCGCCCAATGATCAATGGACCCCCCGTTGTATCCCGTTGCGTGCGCGCCGTAGAAGTGGCATGCAATGGCCATAGCTGTGGTTCTGAGGTTTGGAGCTGTTGACCAATATCACCTGTATGCCCAGCCCGTCCACAGGGTCCACATCGCTGCCGGGTGGCTCAAATCAGCTTTGTTTAAATTGAAAGTGAACATGTAAACAATTTGAGACAAGATGAACTTGGATGGCCTTGCACAACTCTCACAGTTCGGAGTTGCGAACTCACACCTTCTCTGGTGCATGTCCCTAACATGATGAAAGATTGAGTCATCATTGAGTCTGTGGTGGTGACAATGAGGTCACACATTTGGCCCTTGGTATCGACACACTTTGAGCGGCTCCTGCAGGAATCGCTACCTCCTTGCGCTTTTGGGGTCATTCTTCATCGGTTTTGCAAAGGGGAACCCAACTCAAAATACCTGACCATTTGCGCTATGCTGAACCAATAGTAGGATGTACCAGGAGCACGGAGCACCAAGCAGTGGAGTGTGATTCGCCCATTTGACCTTGGATTTTTTTTTTTTTGCGGAGCAGTGGCCGCGTGTGTCGGCTCGCAGTACGTCATTGCCGGCAACGGTGTGGCAGAAGCCCAATTCATCGAGCGTTTGATCGTGAACACCTTGAGGCTTGCACTTCACCACTTTTTCCATTTTACCACTTTCTGTTGAGAAGTCACCATTTTCTTGCATAGAATTCTACCCAATTCCAATATCTGCTGCTGTCGTTCTAACTTGTTGCCGCAGCCGGGAAGCTTGTGTGGAATCATCCACCAGATGCACAGGCTTTGCATCCGATTGATCGGCAACAGCGAATTGGTTCCCACGCTCCTAATGTTGACTCAGTTGAAATCTCAGGTGATCAAGAATGGCACAGGATGCACATGAGATTTTGAGTCAAGAGCAGTTTCAAATTCAAAGTAGCGGCCATGGAAGTCGGAAGTCAGGTATTTAGGATCTAGTCAAAGGATGCCAAAGGTATTATCAAGCCGTTTCCCCCATCTAGTGGTCAGAGACCAGCCTCGAGTGGAGCTTGACCTTGACGATTTGTCACTGTTTCTGAGGTATTTGTCAAAATTGCCTGGCAAAATCTTCTCTGCCTACTCGGAAAGGAACGATCCGTATACTGAACATCAGCAGTTTGATTTCCAGAAGACCACTTGGCCTCTCGTGTTGTAGGGTGCTAGCGTAAACGTTCTGCTTTTCCAGTCGCATCCCAAAATCCAGCTGTCTTCATGGATTGACACTCGCACTGAACAGCCTTGTGAGTATCATGATGGGGAATCGCACAGTCCGGTGTGAGGATTGCTTGTGGCATTTTGGTGCTGGTGCAAGAGGCTACTCTCCCCCACAGCCAGAGCCAAAGACAGAGACAATCGTAATATCAGAGCAATGTAACGTTAACATACTTTAAACATGTTAACATACTGAACATACTTATAATGTAACATCATGTAACATCCTTATTAAAACATTCGAGGACATGATAAGACGACGTTCAGTCGCTGTCAGAGTCGACTGAGGTGGTTTGTGCAACATTTTTTCCTTGTGAACCTGGCTCGTTGCCCGCTGAAGCCCGCTGAAGCCTTGAAACCTCACTGGAAAACTCTACACTGAGATGCAAGTGAAAACACGACCCATGCAATCCCGATCCTTTGATCATGTGATCATCATGTGATCATCATGTGATCCTACACATATGATTTACGTCAAACCCAGCGGTCCAACTGTGGTGAAGTCTGCCAGGCTGCATCGCATCTCCGAGTTTCCAGCAGGTGGGACATGACTCACCAAGAGAAAATGGAACGGCTGTTTTCGATATTTTGCAATGACCTCTACAGCAAATCATATTCACTAAGCAGAAGCACATGCCAGTTGGTTTTAGGCAACTTAGGGCAGGTGAATGTGATTTTAGGTTCAACATCACCAAAAACTCTTGTGTTGCTGTGCGCCGCAGTTTGCTTTGATCCTCTTACACTTGCAAGGGAATGTAAAGACGCCTTTGGGGTCTTTAACGGACAGAAGAGTGGAGATTCCACAAAGTCAAACAAGCGCACAAGAAAACCTTAAATCTGAACGCCACAAGGCCACAAGAGGAGATAGCTTCTGAAAGCCAGTGGTTTGACATGTTTGACTCGGATTTCCATTTCCACCTGGACCATCCTGGACCTGCATTTGCAGCAAGGTGTTGGTGCGTGCAGTGCTGGCATCGAGTGTTTGAACTTTTGGCTCAGCGATGACCAGGAGTGTAGCTCTTGTGATGTGGTTTGCAGATGTTTCCAGTTGCAAAGCAGTTGCACAGATATGAAAAAATATGAAAAAATAATGGACAATCAAGAAAAGATCGTCACAGCTTGGCTGAGCTGTCCTCTCGCAATGAATTCTAGGAACTCTCGAGACTCTTGTCCCTGCAGCAGCTGCCAGAGCTTCTAAAAACACTCAAGGCGAGCAGAACTGGCAAATGACAGCTGGCGGAATGATCAATTTTGATTATAAGATATTATAACTATTATAACTAATTATAACGACTAAAAGTTATAGATTATAATCATGTTTTGACGATTTTTGACTTGTGCCGTTCAACGATTTGAATCAGCTCTAGCTGCGAGCTGCGGATCCTCCGGTGCCTCGGTGCCGTGACGGCCAGGCCTTTGCTCAGGGCAGCTCCGCCCCTGCGGCGCTGGGACATCTCTCGAGCTTGGTGCAGATGCTCAGACGCAGATGACGCAGATGACGCAGATGTGACAAGTTGAGTGTTGCATCGTGTTGCTGTATGTTGCTGTGCCAAGATATGCTACGAGGGATTCTGCTGTCCAGGGTTTGTCAGCTTTTGACCTTTGAGCCTTGGGACTTCTGCAGTACAACTAGGAGATACTTCCTGGTAGATTGCTGGCAGTGTTGGCTTGCTTTGACCAGCAACATTTCCGCTTGGAAACATCATAGCAGGCTTATAAAGATCTAAAATAAATACATTGCCACAACTGCAACAACCCAACAGCAACAAGCGCCTGAGGTCTTTTGAATTCAAACAGGGTTGGACGTAAAAACCAAGAGCCAAAACAACATCATGAGGTTCCACAGTTGGCTCGTGGTGCCCGCTGTTTGGCGCCAGAGGCTGTGTGCAATCCTGCGGAGCTGATACAAAATGCGTGGAAGAAAAATGCCACCTGAAACTTAAACCAGACACTTAATATGTTGTATCCTTTTGTATGGTTTTACTATGTTTCAAGCGAGTGGTTTATGCAGTCATTCAAGCAATGATGAGCAGGCCAACTTGCAGTGGCGATCCCTATGGGTTGGGGGACCTGTTAGTGGCTTGGGATCGTATGAATTCGTCTCATCTCAGTATGACCAACCGGGGAAATCGAGGTTGTCAGTTGACTCAGTAGATGCTATTTCAATCTATTTCAACTATTTCTAGATTGTCAACAACCAGCACATGGCAAAAGTACTCTGATGAGCCAGTGGTGACCAGGATTTCTCTAGGCACATGTAGGCCATACCTGCAACTCTGCTACAAACTTGGAGGCTTTCATAATCTTTCATACAATGACCTTGCTGCATCTTGCTGCCTCATGCGCCTCTTGTGCCATTCTCAGGTGCCAACACTGCAAGCACTTGCAGACATTGCCAAGGATGGCTCTCAGCGCTCTTCTGCGCAGGCTCTCAGATTTTGACTTTGGCATACTTTGATGCATGTCGACGCTTGATGAGCGCTTGAAGTTCCACCAGATTCCATCCCTCCATCCCATTGTGATCCATTGCACATGATATTGCTAAGTAGATATATATATATATATGTAAATGTTGCATACTTTCGATTTGCACAAATCACAGCATGGGCATTTGAGCTTGTGCTTGTAACGAGGATAGATCCTGGTAGATCATGTAGATCCTAGTATCACAGGGCATAGCTGAAATTAACTTTGATTCGAAACTTGTCAGATGATAGGCCTTTGTTTATCTTCAGCGACTCCTGCTGGAATGCGGAACTGATTTAGCATTGCCATGGGTGGGGATCCCCAGAACAGTCGTATACAGAAAAGATCTTGGAATCTTGGGGTGCACTTCAGCTGCAATGTGCCATGAGTTTTTGATTAGTTTTTGCCATGTGCCAGGACTCGGTTGGCAATAAAAATGGCATAGCTGGCTTTGCCTTCGCTGAATTCTCCTTTCAGGAAGAGTTGGAGTTTGATGCGTGGAAGGAATGCCTGGAGCAGGCTCCGCCATACAGGATGAAGATGGATGAAGTAAGTGTCGACGGATGCAGACACCTTGCGTGCAGTGTGAGCGGAGTCTTTGTTGAATGATTCATGCTTAAAACTAAAAGGCTATAAGCGGACATTAGCGGTAAGGCTTTCTGCATTCGGAAAGGTTCGTCTGCCTTTGTGATCTTTATGTGGGTGCTATTCAGAACCTCGTAACCTCAAGGCTGGTCGTTGTGTCGTTGTGGCAGGTCCTGTTCCCACTGCTTCAAGCTCCTTCGAAAGGCCGGCACTTTGGGACCTGGAAGTTGAGTGAAGGACTCCATATCGATCCATATCGCTCCACCCCAAACTAAAAATATTTTTCTCTAAATCAGAAAGGTTCTTTTTCCTGCGACTGTGACCGTTCTTGAACTGATATAATATGATATAACCTATGAAGGACAATAGTCTGATTGCAGTTTTGATCTTCGAAATTCACCAAACACGGGTCGACAGAAACACTTGTTAGCAGGACAATTGTGGCATTGATTGACTGCTGCTAGTTGGTTGTTTTGAGCCCTGGGAATCAGTCAAAAGCTTTCGACTCGGAGGCGGCAACATTGCAGAGGAGCCACAGTGGATTTTCGCATGATTTTGAGTTCCTGATTTCGCAGAGCCTTTTTTTTTTTAATAGTTTTTTTTTAAGCACATTTCTTAAGCGAAATCTTCATGTTGCTTCCCGAGCGATGACTTCACCGCAAGGATGTGGCTGCCCTGCGGCAGGCCAATGCTGCGCAACTCGTGTGCAGGGAAGCCCAGTGGGGCCCAGTGCTACAGATGACCTTCCCCCGCTCCCCGCATCATCCCATCCACCAAGATCAAGGAGACAAGCTTTCGATAGTCAACTTGTCATGTGATTCATGACGATTCCATTTGAATAACCATTTGAATAACCATTTCCCATAAGAACCACGGTCATTTGATACCTTATATAACTTATGACCATAATCATTGCTTGATATTGCTTGCATACTTCGCTGAATACTGGCCTTGAATTCTTGGATAATGAAGAATGCCAATTCAGGTTAGAACTGGGTGCCTTCATCGAGAGCAGTACCAGAAGCATGTCACCACCAAAATGTGCAGCAAATTTTGACCGAGGTCGGGTTTTGCTAACACATATGCCTGGGACCTGATGCGACTGTGGACCTTCCACAACTGTTGCGTCTTGAAGCGCCATCCAAATTCTGATCACAACGCCACGCTTTGGAGCAAGATCTTGAATTGTGGCTATGCCAGTACAATATGTACAATATGTACAATATGTACAATATGTACAATATGTACAATCAAGATCAATATGTACAATCAAGATCAAGCCTAGATCAAGCCTAAAGGCCCAGGATCGCCCAGGTGTACCAGTGAATGTGGCCGAATCTCAAATGTTGCGGCTTGGCTTGGCACGTGCTCAGGTCACAGTGGCTACGATCCTCGCCAGTTGGTGGCCCCGGATGCGAAGCGAAGACGCCGAAGACGTCTTAGACCTGATAGACATGCATGAGACATGCATGAGACATGCATGAGACATGCATGAGACCTGCACGGTCAGATGTCAGTAGAGTTGAGGTTGAGATGAACACCGTGGACACACATCATTTGTAATGTACGTTTTCATACGTTTTCTTCATTCTCGTACGACTCCTTTCCCCTGTTGTGGTCATAATTTGGAGCCTGGAGAATGGGAATCTTGTGTGAGGACGGATTTCCAGTACTCTTCTTGCGGCTTCTTCACATTTTGGTCAGCGAGGTACCATGGAACCGGGGAACCGGGGAGTGGCAGGATTTCCAGCGGGGATGAACTTCATCGGCAGGCCACTGTGGAGACTTCGCGGGAGCCACTTGTGGAGCCCAATGCTCAGGATGACCATGGGATGACCATGGGACAACGGGATTTGCCTGGCCTGGCAAGGTAGCAGTGAAGCAAAGTACCAATTTTGTCACGATGACAATGTCATTGCGGCACACCGCTACCGGAGAAACTAATATGTGTTCAATCCAGGTTCACTTTTTGGTAAATAAGATGGCAGAAATCGTTGAACGGCAGAACTTGTGCGCAGTGAGATCTGGCATCATCTGGCATCTGTATCATCTGTGTGTTTTGCCCAGAAAACCAATGCCGTCGCCGTGGTCGCCGTCCAGGTCGTTAAAGAATCTTCTGTTGGTGATCTCTGCAGTCGTGACCTCGGCAAAGGTGGCCAAAAAAAGATGCCGATCTTCCGACACAAAACGGAACGCAAATTCGTTGAGATGCCATGCATTGCCATGCTGTGGCGTGCTTGACTTGAGTGCGTTGAATGGAATAAAGTCATTTGATGTCATTTGTAATTAATCCAGATATGTACGATGTTTTCTTTAGAATCTTTGAATGTGTTGATCTGTTTTATTCAGAATTGATGAGAACGTAGGATTCTACGTTGTCCACTTCCTCGCAGACTTAGCAGCTAGTCTTCCGAGTCTTGTGCATGCCTGTGATTCCAAAGGACCCAGCCTTCGGGGAACTGTCATCACCTAGAGGCGAAGGAGAAACTCTCTTGGAGGCGGGCACCCCACCCCCAAAATCAAGAGTTTTTCCTTTTTTCCAACTCTCAAATTTTCAGCCTGGATGCGTTAGATCATTGTTAAGGCCAAGGCCACATAGTTCTTTAGAGAAACGGCTGTGCAGGCTGCGTGGGGTGTGGTCTCCCCATCACTTCCAGATTTGCGACGGGAGGCGCTAGGGGAAATTGACACTGTGACTTTGGCAGTGAAACGCGCACATTTGGTGTCGAATAGATGCAAACGAGAAACGGCATGAAGGTTGGTTAATTAAGGTCGACACATATTGACAGAATACGATAAAATATGATGGAATGGAATCGGACATGTTTGGCCCCAATTTTTCAACTGTTTTCATGCTGCCGTGAACTCGTCTCAGTGACTGGTCTCAGTTGCTGTTTGTTGCAGCTTCCGGGCAGGTAGCTGTGATCTTGGATCCAAGTGCAGTGGAACCAAGTGAGAGTCTTGGGCTTGAACGGCTGATGGAAAATGATGGAAAGATATCACGAAACTTCCGATGAATTTGCCACCTTGAAGTCACACCTAAATCACCTAGGTCCAACTGAGGAAGTGAAGATTCAGGGCTGAGCAGATCACGGCGCAAGCTCGCTTTGCTTATGGCTCCTTCAACATCCTTCAACTTTATCCAGAGTTTATCAGAGTTTATCAAGCTCCTTCATGTCAGAGTTGTTTCATTCTGTTGGAGTTCTCGGTTCGTCATCAATGTCTGATGCTTATTGAGGGTCCAGAACTAGCTCAAATGTATCCCACTCTGTCTGTTTACGCACATCAACCTGTCTTTGCTGTGCCTGGAATGTGCTTGCAAAAGAGCCTGCAACTAGCTCACAAGCTCAACCGCGCTCAGCAGAGAAAAACAATCGTGACAAGGGTAGACTCCTGGTAGACAGCAATATTTTGCTCTGGGCGGATCTCACCATTTTCTTGGATTGCTGAAATGGCCTGAGAACGCACTAGTGTCACCAGGTTGCTAAGAACAGCAGCGGGGCATTACACTTGTGAGATCTTGAGAGGAACGTTGAACAACTTAGAACAGGCATAGGTTTTACATGGTTTTACCAGCTGCTTGGTGCTGCCAGGAGACACTTCAACAGTCTGAAGTGTTCGACTACGGTGCAGGTGCCGGACCAATTTGTTGGACTCGAAATCCAAAGTTTCAAAGCTCACAAACTGTGCTGACGCAATGGATCAACTGGGATTGAATTCCTGAGATGACAGCCCTAGAATTTTGGATATGTTTTCCAGGCATGTGTATTGTACCAAATCTATCCAAATCTCTCTTACAGTTTACATTTTATAATATTCTATATCTTCTATTCACATCACATTTTTTTGTCAGATTTTTTCCAGCGTTGGGATCCGGAAACACGCGATCCCGTGGCATTGTTCTACCCAAGGCTTTGCAGCGGAAAAACATGGGACGGTGTCCACGGTGTCCGGTGTCGTCTGAGACTTGGCCGGGCTGCATGGCCGTTTAAACGGCCTCCGGTTTGGTCCTTGGCCTTCAATTCTCTACGGTGACCTCCTGGCTTGACGTCTAAGAAGGTAATGAACCTCAATGGAACTCTTAATGGATGTTGATTATAGATGATTATAGACATTTATCATTTATTAACACAAAGCTAATAGGAGATTCCCTGATAGAAATTCCCAGGGGTTGGGGGTACACTACAGTTTGTTCGGGAAGAAAGAGCATTGACGTTACCAACATAGTCACAAGAAACAACCTTTTCTTGGGATCAAAACCAGAGAATTGACGGCCAGGAGGAAGTGCAGTTTGCACCGAAATTCTGGCATGGACCACCCTAAATGCTCGTATTTCTGGTTGCAGACTTCCACTAAACCGATCAGACTTTCTTCAACCCAGGACAATCTGCACATGTGAGTCATTTTAACATATTTTAACATCTTTCAACGCGTGGATACGAAAGGTTTTTGGCAACTGGTTTGCGGCAAGTTGATGCACATCCAGATCATCACAAGGAGCAAACTGCAGATAAACTGCATGGAACCACACTGGGATCAACCATCTTGTGCATTGATTGAAGACAGGAAACTCCATGCCTTGTAACTGGTGTCTCCATGGCACACAGGACCTTAATTTAATCACGGAGCCTTACCGCATAGCGGAACCATTTACATCCGTGCGAACCTGTGAGCATAGCGACACTTTGACCATGGCGAGGCAAGAGCTTGGCCGAAGACGAAGAGTTCTTTGAGAGAACACATTCTGCATGGCTAAAGCGAAGAAGTGAAGAACAGGTTACATGAATAGAAATTAAAAAGAACATGCTGGGTAATTTGGGTGTTTTTTTTTTTTTTTTGATGACTGTGGGCTTCTCCATCTCTTAAGATTCTTAAGACTCTTGAGGTAATGCTTTATCATCCCTTCCCTGTGTGTGACAAGTGAATGGCCTAACGAGTGGACACGGTAGCGCAGGCATCAGACTGCCAGCAACTCATAGATCTGAGAAAGCACCAAGGGAGGGGCATTCGAAAATCGGCAAAAGGCAGTTTTTTTTCTCATTCTCTCCTAGATCTCCTTGCAGTCCGCAATCCTAACTTTGACAGCGAGCAGACTGGTTTTGGGATGTGTAGGGTACAAGATGGTACAAACGTGTACAAACCGCATGCACTATAGACTGTAGTTGTTAACTCGTTTCATGCCTTCGATTCAATTCTTTTCATTTGCCAAGTCTTGGCCCTGGGAGTTTGTTGGAACCTTTTTATTGCCAATCAGCAATATAATCCCCCACGCCCACTGAAGCATCAAGCGACAGAGGGTGAAGATTTAAGGGTAAGACAGGGTAGAGGTACCTCTTCATGTTCCTTCATTCCTAAGTTCGTTCCTCATGAAAGTTTTTGTGCCATGGGGCGAACCCTTTGGACCATTTTGGACCCCTTTGTCAGTGACTTGTCATTGCTGACCCCTTTGAGGGCAACGAAGCGCTTCGCTCTTCGGCACCTTTGAAGTCGTACCGACCCTCGCCTATCAATGCCGATTATGTCTCAACCTGGCTCGTCCCTCCCCAAAGGTGACTTGCAAGAGGATCCATTGACAGAATTGGGTATGAATTGAAGTTAATTGGTTGTTTAACCATGTTTAAGCAGTAAAAAAATGGGATTCACTGCAATAATTTCATGTATAAGTTATATAAGATGATTTAGTGGGATATTAATAGGCATTGATTAAACCATTTGAAGCATTTGCCGTTTGCAGATTCTTTTGTGGGAAACTCTTGGAGAGAAGACCACCCAGGTTGTTGAGATGGAGGAAGAACACAGTGTGCCAAGTCAAGGCCAACAGCACTAGAGTCACATAGAGTCACTAGAGCAACGAAATGGGTAGCAGATGGTAGCGGCATAGCTATGGCAGTTTCTACCAAGTCATACCGAGTCCTAAATTTCCTCTACGGCCTACGGCCTGGATAGCGCAAGTATCATTGTGGCTATGCATCTACAATATTTTACAATATCAATGCTTTTATTCTTCCAAGACATACTTCTATTGGGTCTATTGGAATGGGACGCGTACTTGTTCTGAACCGTTTTCAATATAAACTTTCAAGATTGTGTCAGTTGCATTGCCAGCTCTTTTGGGTGCCCAGATTTAAGGCTTCACACTTGAGCAACTGTTCTTGGCGGAGTTTCGGCCCCATTTGGGTCAAGACTTGTTCTTCCTTTCACCTCCTGCATAGAAGCTTGTCGCTGCTCTGGGCTGATTTTCGTGGCGAAGAGAACGGGCTTGCTGGGCCGTTGCGGATAGCTTCCGAGCAGTGATCTGATTCCATCCTTTTAGGCTTGAAATCAAGTTCAGCTTTCGATCATAGCCCCGGCCATTTGGAAATAAAGTCACGGCTGGACGCGGCATATCCCTCTAGCCCCTTTCCATCCGAACTATTTGCATGATTCAGATTCAGATTCATAGAGTGATCAAGTTTGATCAAGAAGTTCCACAAACACCCGTAGACATGGCAGGACCCCAAATTTCAAGTGTTTGAATGGGTGCCCTGAAGAAAATGACCTGAGAGGTCGCAAATGATAGCACAAACAGGACCAGATCAAAGTTTGATAAACGACAAGATAGCTTAATTATTGATAAACATCTGCTGATCACGGATCCAATCTGCCACGGCCCCGTGAGACTCGGGCGGCTTGGCGTTTTGCACAGGTCCGACATCTCAGCCAGCAAAGCTGGTTGCCATGCCAGTGCATCGAGGCATCGAATCGGAAGCCATCAGCAAAATCTTATCACTGTTGATCACTGATCTGCATTATGCCTGTTTCTGAGAAAGGTTCAATGTACATAATGTACGATGTGCAGTGGGAAACCAGTTGAATCATGTTGAATCATGTTGAATCCACATAGACGTGGCCAACTGTCCAACTCGCTGCACCTGGGCATGGCCAGACAAAAATCCGAGCGAAGCTTCCAAGTGACGTCGCTCAAAAAAATGTGGGCTCCAAGAGCGCCGCAGGTCCTAGCGGGGACGGTTCAAACGGAGGACAAATCATGACGAATCGGGATGAAATGCACCGAAAGTTGCTGACCAAATATATCCAAATATAAAATAACATAAATACATTGCTACACTATGCACACAATGCATCACATCGACATGAAACGATACGGAGCGTTTGTGGATTGGATAGGCATCGATCCATGGAGGTGCAGTGCGCAATTTCATTAAAGAGAGAAGGCATTTCATTAAAGTAGAAAGATGTAGAAAGATGTAGAAAGTGCAGAAAGCTAAGACCCGATAAGCTTCGGAAATGTTAGCAACACATAGCAAACACATAGCACAGCTTTGAGTCAAACCGTTGTCACGAACTTACAGCGACTCAAAGATCTTTGCGCTGCAGACTCCTTCGCAAACGAACCCTTCCGGCGCTCGCCTCTCTCGAATCAGGATGCACCGCAGCCCCACCGGATGAGTGTGAAGCCAGTCACACGCAGCCATGGCCATGTCATGCCACAAGTATCCACGAGTCATATGAAATGAATTGAAATGATCCTGGACATGTTGTTGTGATCAATCGCAGTTCCCGAAGTCTAGGCCAGTTTACTGCGGTTTTGTGGCTGAGCAGTTGCTGCAACAGAAATGTGCATCCGACTTAGATGAATCAAGGTGGTTGGAAATCGTCACGCAGTCAGGAAGGTTGCTATGAATTGAAGTCATTTTGGAGGGTGTCAATAAAGCATGAATCTCCACATTCTTGACTTTTCGCAGTAAACATCCTGGAAAATGGTTTTGAATGCTGTCATGACTATGATCCTTAAGAGTCAGAGGCTGGACAAATATCACTTGGAAGCATGACAATATGAGTATTAATGATGAATATATACAAATGATCAACAAACAACGAAACATTTAATTTGCTCATGCTCAACTCAGAGAACGATTGGCAGGTTTTGGATTCTGGTTTACTTCACTAAAGTATTGAATAGTATTGAAAGCTGTCCCAGGTTTCGAAAGCAATCACCTCACATGGTAACACAATCCTCTTGGCATCAGCCAGACAAGAAGTAAATCCCATGAGACACCCAACCTTTCCACATAGGGTTGATTCGATTTCTGATATTTTCTGATTCAGGAAAATGGCCGTACTACATAGGATTTACGCATGTGACAGAGTTCTGACTGCCTGCTGTGCGGAGCTCTCACAGAGCTTTCGTGCTCGGTAATGAGCAGAGATTGCGCAAGCGGTAAAGGCATGTGGAAGCCGTGAAGCCGTGGCTAGAATGAGAACGAAGAGAATAGATGAAGAGAATGGATGAGTATTGGACAAAGATATTTGGACAAAGAATGACAAAGATGAAAGATGATGAAAGTGTGCAACCTCTGAGATGAAGAGTTCCGCACAGCATTTTTTTGCTTCAACAGGAGACACATAGAATGCTTCACTGCCGAATGTTCTAGAGCGGAAAAAGACGCCGGATTTTGTTGCTCCATAGGCTCCATCCACTCTTTATGTTTCCAGCATATCCATCCAGTTTTGCGCCAGCTGCGAGACATACAGTAAACTATCAGAAACCCACAGAAGTGTCAAAAACCCATTGGTCTATTGTCAAATATTGTCAATATATGTCAATATTGGGGTTCTACTAAGCTATTGAAAAGGGATCATTACAATCCACTATTGGAGCTATCAATAAAACAATACAATCAGTTCGAAAGCGGTTTTTTTGACGATCACATGGGCCTAGTGATTGACCGCTACTGGAGAGCCTTCGAAAGCCCGTTGTAGCCATCAACTCATCAACTCGTATCGACTCGATGTCGGCACAGTAGCTTTGATTCCGGGCGGCCTGCCGTCATGTGGCAGTGGCGACTTGTTCAAATTCGATCCAACTCTGTGTATTTCTGGAGTACTTTTCCGATCTTTTCCGTTTTCGTTTGGTTTGAGTTACAGATCGAACAGTTTGAACAGATACTCAGTAACGCAGATCGCGAGGCGCTGGTGCTTCGTGCTGTGGCTTGGAGCAGTGGCACAATGGGACGGCGATGGAGCTGCGAAGCTTGGCGTCGTTGATCAAGTTGGAGGGCACGGGAAATGATGGAAACGTATTGGTACAATTTGGTACATATGCAAGCCAGGTATGATATATGTATGCATCGTGTTTGGCAGGCACTGGGTGTGCATTATCATTAGGGTGAGTATGTAAGCTGATGAATCCTTTTTGGCTCAAGTCTGAGCCAAACTGGCTTCATCGTTCTTTCTTTTGTTCGGGGTACCCACGCCACTTCTAGGGAGTGACCCTAGGGTCGGTGGTTTTTCGTTCCTCTACTAGGGCGTTACCC
>Ga0126342_10004000_pt1 | contig 24807 bp, 24 predicted proteins | sample Cyp1metagenome_FD_92528 | JGI IMG/M metagenome (GOLD analysis project Ga0126342, IMG submission 92528) | Coral microbial communities from Lord Howe Island, Old Settlement Bay, Australia - Cyphastrea 1 metagenome | ecosystem: Host-associated > Invertebrates > Cnidaria > Coral ...
CGTGAGTTCCACCAAGTCTTTTAGCAACCTGATGGCGAACCCCTTCTTAGCTGTTTCCTCAGCCTGGCCAACCACATCGTCCAGCTCGTCATCGGTCGCATCGGCCAACGTAGCCAAGCGCTGTACCGTCCAACCAAGTCCTTCCAAGACTTGGGCCAGTTCCATGGCTCCACCACCTAGCCTAGCTAACTCGGGTAGGGAATCCATACTACCCAAAGGCGAAGCCCTACGCCCCACTGCCATTTTGAACCGAAGTCTGAGTACATTCGGTCATGACGATCCGAGGGACATGTCCCACTACACGCACATATCGTCCTGTCTTGGTGACACCAAGCAACATGTTGGAGGCAACGGTGTAGCTTGAGATTCAGCCCTTCTTGTGCGCACAAAGATGCTACAGCATTGTAGCATGAACAGTCTGCGAAACCATGTGACAGTGGAACGCCCAGCTTCTCTGTCTGTTCAAGCAAGAGTTTTGCTGCAAGATGTTGGGCAACCTCGTCCTCTTTGTTGCTCAAAACGAAGAACGTTGGTAAGAACCGTACAGCCGGCCCTGACCTTTCAACGACTACACCAGCTGCACCACTTGCTCCCAGAAGTAAGCCAGTTTGATTTGTTTGGAATGGAAAAAACCAAACAAAAGCAGGAAAGCTTTTTTTCCTGCAGAATCTCATTGATGCCCTCCTTCAAACCAAAAGCGAGCACAACTCTCTCCTTTTCCAAAACCATGCTGTCGTGGAAAACAGTCACGCCAGCTGGCGGATCCGAAACAAACTTTCGAAGATCCCCCAAACACGAAACACAATGCTCCGTAGGGCCAGTTTGCTCTTTCTTCGGCCTCCAGTTCTTGAGCTGGAAAACTTCTGGTCGCTCATCCTTTGGGATCTTGGCTTCTGACATCTTTTTCAATGCCCTTCCAGGAGTATGATCCTTGGCGAAGGCCCTAGCATGCGAGCGTTTCAGTCGCTCTAAATCTTTGTCACCAGAACAGAAACCAACTGTCTCTACCTGGAGCTGACCCTCCCTGTTGGAAAAGCACCACTGCTTGCTGCAACTCAAACAGCTGGAGCATCGAGCTATCAAGGTATTCACACCCTTGTCAGATGAAGCCATCAGAGTCTTATGGAGAATGCCTTGTTGCTGAAGCCATTTCTGCCCTGCACGCCTCAATGACTCACTGGGATCCAACGCTTGCTTGCAAATGACCTCCCATGATTTTCGCTGACGCCCCTTCACAGGACTTGCCGGACCCTCATCAGATGAATCCCTCTCAGAGGGAACAACAGCTTGGCCCGCCATCTGCGGATTACATGCGAATATAAAGCCACAGGATCATGCCCCAGTGAATCCACAATGGAATTAAATTTGGTTTTTGAACTCCAATGAATATAGCGTTGCAAGAACATAAATCTGAATTTAACTCTCCTGGTAGCTGAAAAACTATGCATGGCCAACATTCAAATCTAAGCTTCCCCAGCAAGACAATGGCAGTGACGAAGGATTAAAATCGAATGTGAACACTGCATGGAAATAGAAAGATAACCCAAGATTAGATTCAAATATATTGCCTGCAGGGAGGACCTGGTGACCTGGTGGCCAAAATAAGAGAAGCTTAAAATCGAATTTAATACCCTTTAAATCTAGTTTCCAGACCTTTCTATATGTATATGTATTTGTATTTGTATATGTATATGTATACGTATACGTATGTGTGTGTGTGCGAACGTATCTACTTTATTCTCATCTAATCTTTTCTCATCTGATCCATTCTATCCCAGTCTGATCTATCTATTCAATCTAATCGAATCTAATCTAACCTAGTCTAATCTATCTAATCTGTCTGTCTGTCTGTCTATCCACCTAATCAGCGATCCGTCCAACTATCCATCCATCTATATTATTTGCACGCGCAACTTGCTGAGGAAAGAGTACGTCCCAAGAATAGGGATACCAAAAATCCACCGTGGTTTTTTTTGGTAGAGAAAGACATGTGTGTATCCCCCTTTTGTCTTGTGAACAGAATGCTGGCCCCTTTTCGAATCCATAACACTCTAATTCAAGCAATAATCAATGATCCATGATTTGCAAATGAACACTGCCTTTTTTTACACATCCCCACCATTGAAAATACCCAAATAAACTGCTCCTTGCAACGGGGCTGTCAGCCAGATGTGTATCAGTCATAGTCATACTGGTGTGTCCGGGTGTGTCTGGGTCCTAGACAAATCTGCAAGTTATCCTTGATGTAAGGCACGAACACTTCCCATTGATGTGAGGTGCCTTCTGTAAAATTGGAAATTCAATCCATTTGAACATCTCGAACACTCCTTATTGCGGATGCATCCCAACATTCTCAAAATTATGGACCCAAAAGAAAGACACAAGTCATGACCAATTTTCTACGAATCAAGACACAAGGGTGGCACAAGGTTGGCACCTCCAATCCTTGATTTGTGATGAAATCACGAAGTAGCCCGGGACCTTTGCCACAATATGCCACAATGGACCCCCGAAATCACGAGTAGCTGGCTTTGTCATTGTGGATTTCTCGCCAACTTTTTGCGAAATGGTGATAATGGTGATAAAAGTGATAAAACGATAAAGTGGAAAGTACCATGTGTTCAAATAAACTCATCTGGGAGAGATTGATAACAATTCTATCTGGAAAGTACTGGTGAGGAGACATCGGGCTCAAGTCCAAGGGCGTTGAAATTCCTTCACAAGAGAAATTATGTGGGTTTGTCTGAAAATACACCCTAAAATCCATGGCAAGTTAATCATAATTGTCTGCATTAAATGGCAAGTTTGGGGTATAGCCGCCGGTATAGCCCCATTTACAAACACCCATATGACTCAGCTTCGAAAACCTGTCATCGTTTCTATGTGAGGGTCAACCATCTTGTGAGGGCCTATAACTTTCACCAGGCAGTGCCTACTTGGGTTTACGTCGAGCGTTCCTGTTTTCACAGCGCTGGAAATATTGGAAACAACCAATGGATAGATGATTTCCGTTTCCAAATTGTCCGTTTTCCAAATGTTTTATTGTATGTTCCCCCTCCTTCACAACCTTCTGTGAAGGCACGGAAGGCACGGGACTTATCTCTGGAGCGAATGTCAACAGAGACCTGCAAGCGAAAAGCAATGCTGAGAAAATGGAGCGTGCCCCCAATTCATTTGTATTTCTTCGTTGGGAAAGTTATGATAGATCATTGGATTGTGTTTTTTGCTGCATTGCTAGTTCCAGACAAATTCCTTCTAGTTTCAGGATATAGAAAAAAGAAAACACCTAGAGTAAACGAAATGCATTGAAGGTTTGCTGTCTCTGGCAAGAAATAACCGAGTCTGAAAATTTCCAATAAATAGCAATGCTCAATACAATGAAAGTATCATCATGATTATTGTATATCCTCAATGATAATGATCCAATGGAAAATATGGATAATTCCATGGAAAATATTACTGTTTTCGTCAAAACCTTGGGACCCTAGGTACCCTAACATAGCTGGCTCATGGATGTTTATTCCCCCAGTCATATGGTAATATCATAACTTGACCCATCCCTATATGATGATCCAATGGTTCCTGGGTGCGATCACCGCGGCGCCTGGTTGGAAGCTGCATCTAAAGCTCTCCGCAGGGCCCAGGCTCGCGCGTCTGGTTCAGATGGAGTGTCTACCGCCTGCCTCGAAATCATGATGCCATGGTCAAGTTCCATGGGACGAAACAGGGCGATTTCACCAAGAATCATGGGGTATATAATGGGAATATCGTGAGTATATAGAGACAACTATAGGATGTATGGATGTATGGTATGTATGGTATGCATGGTATGTATGGTATATATGGTATGTATGGTATGTATGGTATGTATGTATGGTATGTATGGTATGTATGGTATGTATGGTATGTACGTTTTGTATGGTATGTATGGTATGTGTGGTATGTGTGGTATGTACGTTATGTATGGTATATATGGTATGTATGGTATGTATGGTATGTATGTATGGTATGTATGGTATGTATGGTATGTATGGTATGTATGGTATGTACGTTTTGTATGGTATGTATGGTATGTGTGGTATGTGTGGTATGTACGTTATGTATGGTATGTATGGTATGTATGGTATGTATGGTATGTATGGTATGTGTGGTATGTCTGGTATGTATGGTATGTATGGTATGTATGGCATGCATGGTATGCATGGTATGTATGGTATGTATGGTATGTGTGGTATGTATGATATGTATGGTATGTATGGCATGCATGGTATGCATGGTATGTATGGTATGAATGGTATGTATGGTATGTATGTATGGTATGTATGGTATGTATGTATTGTTGGTATGTATGGTATGCATGGTATGTATGTATGGTATGTATGTATGGTATGTATGTATGGTATGTATGGTATGTATGTATGGTATGTATGGTATGTATGGTATGTATGTATGGTATGTATCGTATGTATGGTATGTATGTATGGTATGTATGGTATGGTATGGTATGTTTGTATGGTATGGTATGGTATGGTATGGTATGGTATGATATGGTATGGTATGGTATGGTATGTATGGTTGGTATGTATGTATGTATGTATGCATGAATGTATGTATGTATGGCATGTATGGTATGTATGGTATATATGGTATGTATGTATGGTATGTATGGTATGTATGGTATGTATGGTATGATATGGTGTGGTATGGTGTGGTATGGAGTGGTATGGTATGTATGGTATGTTGTGTATGTTATGTACATTATGTATGTTATGTGTGTTATGTATGTTGTGTATGTAATGTATGTTATGTATGTAATGTAGGCAATGTATGTTATGTATGTTCTGTATGTTATGTATGATTTGTATGTTTTGTATGTTCTGTATGTTATGTGTGTTATGTATGTTGTATATGTTTTGTATGCTATGTATGTTATGTATGTATGTGTGTTTTGAAAGTTATGTACGTTCTGTATGTTATGTATGTTATGTATGTTGTGTATGTATGTATTTGTGCATGCATGTATGTATGTATGTATGCATGTATGTATGGTATGGTATGGTATGGTATGGTATGGTATGGTATGGTATGTAATGTATGTAATGTATGTAATGTATGTAATGTATGTAATGTAGGTAATGTAGGTAAAGTATGCAATGTATGCAATGTATGCAATGTATGCCATGTATGCAATGTATCCAATGTATGGCTGGATGTGTGAATGTAATGTATGTAATGTATGTGGTGTATGTTATGTATGTCATGTATGTCATGTATGTCATGTATGTCATGTATGCAATGTATGCAATGTATGCAATGTATGCCATGTATGCAATGTATGCAATGTATGCACTGCATGCCCCTAGCGCAAGTTCAGCGCACAGTTCCAAAGTTGACTCTGTGGGTGCACAAACATAGTACAGCACCCTCCCGTAGCACCGAGCCCGGGCTCACTGCACCAATCTCTGCCACATGCGAAGCACTTCCTGGCGCATACGCACCACACTGGCGCAACTTCAAGCGAAGTTTGGGGCTCAGGTCTGGCTGTTGAAGCTGAGGACAATGCAGCTCCAACGTGATGCACCCCAGGAATGCCAGGTTCTGATGCCACAGTCGGTGGGCCAGGTCGCCGTTGGAGAACTAATCCGATCTGCACCGATATTTCACCTAACTCAGCAGCCGTCATAGTAAGGAGTGCCCCTATGATCGCGATGAGAATCTACGACCAGGCGGAAGAAGGCCCTGCGTCGCCACTCTCCATTCCCAGGGTCACAGCTACTTTCTTGATCCAAAATCTTGTGAGTTACAAAATCCGTCTTCAATGTCATCTATGTGGCACACACGACACAAACGCATGATTATCAAAGAACTGACAGGCGCAGCTGCACTCTCCAACTTTTTCCGGCTCGGAAGTGAAGCTACTATCCTAAACTTAATGCACGTTGACGCTCATCATGAACTCTAGCAGGCTAGAGTTCCCATGTGTGTATATGTGTGTATATGTGTGTATATGTGTGTATATGTGTGTGTATGTGTGTATATGTGTGTATATGTGTGTATATGTGTGTATATGTGTGTGTGTATCTGTGCGTATATGTTTGCATGTGCGTGTGTATGTGTGTATGCGTCTGTATGTGTATGTATGTGTATGTATGTGTATGTATGCCTGTGTGTTGTGTATCTGTGTGTATCTATGTGTATCTATGTGTATCTATGTGTATCTATGTGTATCTATGTGTATCTATGTGTCTCTATGTGTCTCTATGTGTCTCTATGTGTATCTTTGTGTATCTTTGTGTATCTATGTGTATCTTTGTGTATCTTTGTGTATCTATGTGTATCTATGTGTATCTATGTGTATCTTTGTGTACCTATGTGTGTCTATGTGTGTGTCTATGTGTATCTATGTGTATCTTTGTGTAAATATGTGTATCTACGTGTATCTATGTGTATCTATGTGTATCTATGTGTATCTACGTGTATCTATGTGTATGTATGTGTATGTATCTATGTATCTTTGTATCTGTGTATCTATGTATCTGTGTAACTATGTATCTATGTATCTATGTATCCATGTATCCATGTATCCATGTGTCTTTGTATCTTTGTATCTATGTATCTATGTATCTATGTATCTATGTATCTATGTATTTATGTATGTGTGTATGGATGGATGGATGGATGGATGGATGGATGGATGTAAGGAATTGACCAGCACGGTCACCATGGTCCTTCAAGCAGAACCAAGTTGAAGTGGGTGAAACTTACACGTCACATTGCTTGAGGGGCCCTGCCCGACTCTCGGGGGGCCTGGGCGGTTGAAAATTAAAATCAGTTGGACACACCCGGGGTACTTGGAACAGGAACTTCAAAATCACAAATCCTGCATTCTGTCTACCAAACGATATTGTGAGAACTGGCACAGAGCAGCCATTCGTCACCGACCACTGGCATGGTGGTGACTGGATTCAAAAAATGGATGGATGTACCTATGTATGCATGGATGGATGGATGTATGGATGTATGGATGTATGCGTGTATGCGTGTATGGATGTATGTATGTACGTACGTACGTACGTACGTATGTATGTGTGTGTGTATGTGTATATGTGTATGTGTGTGTATGTGTATATGTATGTGTCTACATATATATATATATATACATATATATATATTATATATATATACATGTAAATGTATAGATGTATGGGGTATGGCCATCCCCACTATCATACATGGATATAAACGGATGTTTCATAATTAGATTAACTAATGGGGAAATGACCATCCCCCAGGAATGGGGGTGTAATCCAATCTTTTTGACCATGGCAAATGGCTATGGTCTCCAAATGGTTTACCCAAAGCAATCAAGGGTTTGCACTCAAAAAAACAACGAGTTTGTGAGTCCTTTACCGGTGCCCGTGCTGTGAGCACAGTGCGCTTTTAAGCGCTCAACGGGATGAATATGTTTCTATGGCTGGTCAAAGCAGATTGCGGCTAGTTGGACCTCCCAGATGTATGGCAATTCCTCAAAACTATGGGGACCACCCAGAGCCATAGCTGTTATATTCGCGCTTTGGATAGGTTCCAAGAATTGCATCTCATGAAGCGGAAAAATGGTGGGTCCCTTCAACCAATCCATGGTGCTGTTTGCTGGCAGAATTGAGGTGTGGCATCCTGACAATGCCGAAATATACTCCGATTCTGAAAAAGAATCACAAAAAAAACCAACAAAACCTGCATCTGTAAGTGCTGGGGTACATTCCCTAAATCCATTCGTCAATCATTTGTCCCGTGTCTCAGTGGCCATGAAATGGCGGGATGCCCCATTTCCAGGCACACCCAAATATTGTATTGTTGGTTTTATATCCCATTGAATCCCATTAATATGCCAGTAGAGATTGAAACGCGTCGGTCATCAAGTGTGGCAATGAAAATACCCGAAACAAATGGATGTTTATAGCTGGGAAAATCATCGAAATAAATGGGTGATTGTCCGTTGCCACGTTTCATTACCAGAAGGTAAACAATCCCATTATCAGATTCTTTGATATAAAATCCCATTAAATCCCATTAATATCCCATTAAAAATGGACAAACCCAGTTCAACCCCACTGAGCCCATTGAGTTTCTTGCTGCAGTGCAGCTTGGACGTTGGAGCTCAGTGGGCCTCTAGCTGCCACAGCGACCGCAGGCGATAGCTGGACCTATCTTTGGGTATGGAAAAGTAGGACACCTCGAAATATGTGGGAAATATGATCTATGCCTACACCAACCTGCTTTCACAGTGTTCGGCATCTTTTTGCGGGTTCCTATAACTTATTTTTGGAGCTCTAACTCTGGCCCAATGATTTTCTTTTGGGGAATCAAATAGAGAGGCAGGGCACGTCCTGTACCAATTGCCATCATTTCCCCCTTGGTTCTGAAAATGGATGTTACACTCAGGGAATCAAACGTGGTTTGATGGAAAATCCCCCATTTCTAGTTCGATGATTTTCCCAGCTATAAACGTCCATTTAGTTCGGTGGATCTCCTGAGAGTTGTTGCTGAAGGTAAACTCGTCACACAAACTTTCCAGGATCGTGGTGCATGATGGAGACAGGATGATTTTGATGGCACCTCCCGCTCCGCTCAGAAGCTTTCGCGCCGTCTCGGCATAGACCTGCGCTCTTATTAAACGCATCTCTGATAGGACCTCTGCAGACCTTGTCCTGGACAAGGATTCCAGCAAATTCCTACAAGGTGGTGCCCCCTCAGTTATAAGATGGTTTATAACCCCATTAACTATAGTTATAAGTACCATAAACCATAGTTATTGGAGTTATGTTCACCAACTTAGCTAACTATGGGGCACCACTTTGTAGTGAATGATAGTGACCACTGAGACCTGCTGTGCCCCGGCCTCGGCACAGCCACTGGCATTGCCACTGTTGTACAATGGGACGCCTTAAAACCAGCAACCAGCGGTGGCACGGATGGGATTGCCGGTGAACAACCTATGTGGATCCCAAAATTTCTGACATTCTCCTTGACCTTCCGAATCACCGTCATGGAGGAAATTCACATGAATTTCAGCCAGGTCTTACAACTAATCCAGACTTTGCAGATTACAGAGCCAACAAAATCCGGTTCAGCGTGTCGTTGACAGGCCAAGTTCAGCATTTTTCTCCGATTTCGAACCAAAACTCCAGAACTTTTCACCCTGACTCAGCCTCGACGAATCGCCGCGGCAATCATCATCTTCGCAGATGATACGGCAGACTCTTCGGCCGCCTGGAGCGGAAGCTGAAGCCGAAGTGTGCAATTCAACCAGACTTGCTACGTTTAGAAGGAAACAACTGCGAAATAACCACTGGATTGGATTTCTATACCCCTTCAGGATGATGGGAATTTTCATGGGGAAAATGATGAGAAATTCCGTGAGATCATGGTGTTTTCCAAGCTTTTGGGGGCCAGACACCATTGGTTGTTGGTGAGAATCTTGTCATGATCGGCGCTTGCCAAGATTATGGGTTTGTCCAGAAATGGGCCACAGGGACTTTTTCTCCATCTAAGCATCGAAAACATTGAGGTTAAAAGAAAGCACGCTCTAAGTTTTCGTAAAGAGATGGATTGCTTAAAGATTTCATAAACAGAACCCCAGGGTAAACTAATAATATCGATGAATATAGATGTGGAAAACCCATGGTTTTCCCTAGGAAAATGACCTACAGATGGTGAGTTTTCCACATCTATGTCAAAATTTACAGCAGGATGCTTTTTTGGACAACTGCAGATCTATAAATTGTTCATCGAAACGAGGATTTTGAATCCCTCAAAACGGGTTAGGTGAGGCTGGCACCAGTTGTTCATCGAAGGCTCTGCGGAAAGCCCATGCCAGCTGATTCACCTGGTGACACGTGTGAAAAGTCGGAAAAAAAAAAAAAAGGTGTTTCCGTGGGAATATGCCAGACATGAACTTTGGGTGCGAGGTTTCAATGGATTGGTTTAAGGGAAAATCTACAGGAAAGCCCCATATTTAATGGGAAAATCTATGGTTTCCTGTAAATTTTCCCTTAAACCAATCCAATCAAGGTTGTGTGATTGTGATTACGTATCAACAAGCACTGGTCCTACCACTGAAGGTCAAAGATAGCTCAACACACATGTCACAACCTGCAGTTGGAACAGTCAAACGAATCCAACAGCGAGTGAATTCCATCCCAAAAAATTTCACTCCTGAAACAGCAAATGGAGTTCAGTAGGGCCTCATTTTTTCCAGCATCAAAAAGGGCCATGGATATCTGCAAATCTTCTTCCAAAGCGGTCCTAATTGGCTGGTCTGCCACAGTCGAGGAAGTTGGATGCGGGCACAAAATGGATGCTTACAAAATGGAAAAAGAAAACCGAAAACCCAAAATCATGAAGCGAATGTCTAAATCTTAACCAAGCACAGAATTCCGGATTCAATGGTGATAAAACTGATTAGAATTGTTACAAATGTGTGTATATATATATAACATCAAAGCTGGAGGTTCCCCGCAAGGCTTTAAAATATTATTAGCCTGAGGCCTGAGATCACAAACTGTGAGTTTCTATTTTGGTTTACCATGATTTGTTTGCTTTCTGGTCACGATGATAATACATTTCAAACCATTTAATATCATTTAAAAAAAGAACTTCAGCACGAACATGGTTCACTGTCGTTGGTTTGACAAAAGGATAGTTGTTATGATCTTTGCCATTCAAGGTCCAAATCCAAATTAAAGAAACCTGTGAAAATTGCGGTTTTTTCTTCCAATATGTAACCATTGCTGAGACTTGGCGGCAAGTTCCAAGGTTGCTTGGCCACATGTGCGCACCCGAGTCAAAAGCCTAAATTTTACGTTGGCACGCAGTCATTTTGGAAATCATATCCAGTCAGTGTGTCTGAATTTGTTGTGAATAAGTTCGTTCGATTTGAAGGCCCAATGTTGTCTAAGTCTGCCGACCCTACGTTTCCCAACAACGACGCCCAAAACCGTCGCGACAGCAAGTCAACTTTTCTCTGCAACGGAGCGTCCGTTTACCCGAAAAAAACACAATGTTCCGTGCAAATCCTAACATTCAAACGGCATGTTGGGTGTAGCAGTTCCAATGCGATCTAGCAACAATGATTTGCAAAAGACACAAAAAAAGACGCAACACATGATGCAAAAGCACCTCCTTCCTCCTCTTCTCCTCTCTCATCTACTCTACTCCATTCTGCCCTACTCTGCTCTACTCTAGTCTACTCTACTCTACTCTTCTTTTAACGATCTTTTGAGCTCCTCCTCTGCTCCAGAGACATGCCAACTAGACTTCATGATCTTTTGAGCTACTTCTCTACTTCAATCACGTGCCAACTGGACACAACGATCTTTGAGGGACTGGGAATGTTCTTTTTCCGTAACTCAGAGTTTCTCTACGAAACTTCCTTTGATACTGTGGGAAACCCAATGCCATCAACCTACCATTCGGGAGTTTTGCGGACCGTTTACGGCATTGGGTATACCAACTTCTCAACCCATCACCTTATCACAGTGAAGCAACCCATCCACGGGACACCCTGGGGCCCCTTACACCACCGAACCTTGGAGTTCCTGTCGGTGCTTTTGAAGCAGCTCCCTGGAGGTCTCCTGTAAAGGGGTTGAACATGGTTGAACATGGTTGAACTGGTTTTGAGCCATTCTCAAATGAGGGGAAAATCAATGGACCTATGTTCACAGGGAACGGTGACATATGTAACATATTTCAATGATTTCAATGCATCAAACAGGACCAAAATCTGCCGACCCAATATCCCCTGGACACTGAGCCATCTAGAGGTTTCCTAAAATATTGGGTCGACTGAGTGTACCCCAAACCATTGGTTTTCCCATGTTTTCCCATTGATAACAACCATATAACAACCTATTTTTGGTGATTTTGGGGTACTTTGTGACTTAGGAAACCTCCATGCAGGGTGTCCTGATAAATCTCGCAGCGTTCCACTTGACCTGCCTGAAGCCAGGGATCCCTGGATCCCCCATGGCTTACTTTCAGGACACAATGCAGTGAGATGTAACGGACCAGGCTTCGGTGGAACCAAGTCCATCAAAGCCCTTTGCAAATTATGAAACTGGACCGCTCAAACTCCAGAACTGAGTAGTTGGCATTGTAAGCTGGTGCCCCTTGTTCAATTGCTCTGCGGATCAGGACTTTCGCCATCAAAATATGTTTGATGCTGCTGTGACAGTCTCAATGTTCAAAGACTATCTACTATCGATTCTATCGATCAAAATCCTTGTCATACTTGGAACAATGTTTAATTTCATGGTGAGCACTGGAATGGCACGGCAAGTGCCGTGCCCCGTTCAGCAAATTCCGAGGCTTTTCCCAATTCATTGGGGGTTCGCTTAGTTCGCTTTCGTGTTTTTCTTGTTGCATTGAGAAGCTGCTTAAACCCAGCTCGTGGGCTCTACGTCTGCTGTCCACTGAAGAATTCAGCGACTCAAATCAGGCATGGAAGCTGTTGCTGTTGCTGGATGATGTCTTGATATCACCCTGTAAGCCTTCAACAAAGATCCGCTTCAAAAAAAACTGCAACCCATTCGTCAACCCAAGCCCCATCAAACGATCGCCAAGAGGGCCAGGCAAGTTGTTCGAAGGAGCAAACCTCCAGATTGTTCTCGAAGCAACGTCGACCCAATCCTGGACGCATTGGCGGCCATTCGCTGTTGGGCCACCATGAAGCCGTAAGCCGAATGGGGCTTCAACAACTTCGTTATTTGGGTATGGATCAATACCTATTAATACCATTTTTAGTGGGATGAACATCCATTTACCAGCTATTTTGATGTTCAAACATCCATGGCAAAGGATGTTCCCATTGAAGCCACTCCTCTTCAGGCTCTAAAAAAAACGAGCCTGGCAAGGATCACAACTGGTAATGGTTCAGCCTGGTTTCATCCATGAAGATCAATTTAGAGATCATCCAGGTAGGATGAAACATATGATGTGTAAGTGTATGTGTATATATATATATGTATATATATATGTCAATAGTCAATATATATATATACATATATATATATACATATGTATGTGCATATATTATATTATGTATGTATATTATATATATATATTGTATGATTTTCTGGTTTTTCACATTAAATTATGCAACATCTGAACTCACCAAGCGGATCACACAAGACAATGACTCAGAATTGAAGGGTATATTCAGCGAGCCATTCTCGGTGGGATTATGGCTGGGGTGCCCCATAAATCACCATCGGTGGTGACGGTTTTCCCCATTCAAAATTGCCAAGAACCTGGAGATAGCCGGGGACTCCCAATTTTTCGACCCTCAAATCAGTCTCTTGATCCAGCAGTACCCCAGCCTCTCACGATGGTAACCAGGGCCTCTTCGTGTGGAATGATTGTGGACTACCTACCCTCTAGCTATACAACCACCTACCTTTCCAAGTGGAAAAATATTCTATGGACTCAAATGGACTCAGATGGATAATGCTGAAGGGAAAAAAAACATATTGCGATACTAGTTTTACCAGAGCTTAAGCCCCAGACTCAGCAGCTTGAAACCAAGCTAAGTGTAGATTCTATGCATTTGACTCTTGACATCACACCTCGGCTGTTGGCATTCTCCTGCGAACATAAAGCACCTGGGCCCACAACGTTGCGGCTTCGTAGTGTTTATAGCTCCACACCCGGACTGCGGCTGAAGCTACAGGGGCCCTCAGCAAAAAACACAAAACCGCCATCGGGTGCTCACGCATTTTTTCCTGCGTTACTCGAAATCCAATTGGCACATGTCAGGAATCCTGCCACCTATTGAAGTATTTTTTGAAGTATTGGATTCTTCATGAACTATGGCAAACTATGGCAAACTATGGCAAACTATGGCAAACTATGGCAAACTATGGATGTATTGCTGATGCATTGCTGTTTTTTCATCGCCACCTGCCATCAAAATCATCAAACCAACTGCCATCTCAAAGATCTCAACATGTGCGGTGCGAAAATGGCCATGATCGGACTGCCATCTCATTTGATCTTGATGAACTTGAGGCCTGGTCGTCGTGAAGACCACAGGCGACTTATTTTTCTCCCCGTCCCCAGAATATCCAGAATCGAAAGCCTCCCATTGCGGCACAATGAAGCATCCCACCTACATAGGCAATGGGCAAAGCCAGTAGCTTCAAACCAGCCTGGACAGTGACACAGTGTGATTTTTTCTGAGAATATACCAATGGATGCGGGTACATCAATGATTAACAGTCTCAATCTTTTTTTTTTCCGGGGGCTCCACGCAAAACTAGAAGCAGTTCACATGTTGAAATGTTGATTTAACCAGCAGAAACTATTCAAAGAAAAACTTCGATGGCTGTGTCCATGAAATTTCTTGCTGGATTCGTATGAATCTCCAGTTGCACTAAATCTATGGCTCAAAACCTTGGAAACCTGCTGAACTCGCTGTCCATTCCTCCGATGCGAAAAAAATCGTGCCATCATTGGGCACGACCCCATTCCCATCTGGTAAAGAAATGCAAAAGATCAGTTGACCAGTTTGATTTGCATTTTCCTCTTGAACATTGCCATCAATTGTGGAAAATGCTAGGACATTTAAAAAAAAAAACATGGAGGATCCTTCGTGGAGGCATTTTTGGCACAGTCACATCAGTGAAGTTTTCGCCACATATACCACAATATGTCACTGGTGAAATCAAAAAAAAAAATCGTCGGATCACCTTCGAACAGAAATCCGATGTTTGCTGCATGGTGCTCTTCACCTCTTCAGCCTGCAATTCACGGAACGGCGGCTTAGTTAAATCATATAGGAAATTGTGGCAGAAGTGTAGCATAGCTATGAAAATGAGTTACTTACAGCAAAAAAAATGGAAAATTCACTTAAAAACGCAAACTGTTAAATTATTAGACGGTACTATTATAACCCGACTATATAAGGAATGTTTTTTGTAGGTAAAACAGTAGTAAACCAGCCATTCGGGAATGGTGTTTCATCCCACCATTCCCGAAAAATGGTGATGACTCTGATGACAGATTACTGGGTTGTGGCTGGCCACAGCCACTTTTCCATAAAAAACTGGAAAAAATGGACATCCGAGACCGTGAAAAGAAACCAATGCCGAATTGTTCACAGAAAAAACTTCAAGAAAACTATGGTTTATGGGGAATATAAGTGTATGTATATATATATATATTGTATATAGGGTTACTGAGGGGCCTCACCTTGCAGATATCTCAGTGTTTCTGTGGGTAATATATATTTATTCTGTTTCGAGATGTGACAAAATATGGTGTCTGAAGACCTTGGTTGGGAACTGTCCTCATTTTTCACGTCACCCAATCACCCAACAAAATAATGTGGATATATGTCATCTCCAACAGATGCATATATTTTTGGCAATATAATCCCCACATACCAGGCCCTTCACCAACCCCTGCCAAATGGCTCCAGTCCTTCTTGCCCGCCAGGGCATCCAATTCTGTGGTGCACTTGCTGAAGTCGCCCCCTCGGCTGAGCAAAGAATTCGAATGTCAGGGGAGTCATTCTGATCTTCACAAACAAAATATAGTGACAGACTGAAACTTAGAATGCCTCCGTGTTTGTTATTTTTTTCCCTGCGCACTTAGAATGCCTCCGAAAAACCGTCGCTATACTCATATGAATATTCTGAATTACCCTCTGGTGAACTAACATAGCAATGGAAAGATCCACCATTTTTCATGGGAAAATCCACTATTTCGACTGGGCCATTTTCCATTGCTATGTTAGTTCACCAGAGGGTACCATGGAGGCCACGCTGCCGTTCTCGCTGACACAGCCGATGGCACCTCAGTCATTTTGGATGCGTCGGTGGGTTCAATTTTCCCGGATGGCAATCCCATTGGTATATCATTGGTATATTCCCAATGAAATAGCCATTTAATAGGGATAATGATCATTAACCATTGGGTTTAGGGGTACACTATTTTCAGACACACCCATATCCGTTCATCCTTGGTATTGGTGGTATTGGTACTCCATAATGTTACTAAAACCTGTCCAGTAACCATAGTAATCCTGGAAATAAATTTTACTTGATGTTCTTTTCCGAATTCATGTTATCCTATTTTATCATTCACTTTATCCCATGTATGGTTTGGAAAAAAAAAAATCCTTCCGAAAGGATCCCGAAAAGAAACTGGATCCCCTTGGACCAAGATGCTGGACATCTCTGGGCCCAGGGATGCCATAGGCCCGGATGGAAAGCTGGGCATACTGCTGACACACTCCTGAAAAGGAAAAGGAGGAAATCGTGATTTGGCTGCCAGCCAAATTTCTTGTTTTTTTGGGATTGGCTTGAAATGTGAGAGACATTGAGAGACTATGTTTCAATTCATCAATATGCAACAATAATGAATATTTTGAGAAATTTACCCACTCGTGACAGATTCTGGATCAGACTGTTATGTAAGCGCATGGAGTGTCTGCACGACTAAGTCTCCTTGTGCGACATCCCGCGCCCTATGCATTGCCTACAAGCACAAAAAGGCAAGGAAATTCATGCCCAACTGGCAAAAAAAAAACATGGGATGGTATGCAGTATAAATATCATATACTATGCTAAAAATATGATATTACTGTTTAAAGGCCAACTTAAGCTTCCAAGGACCGTTGGTCTTGACTGTCTTGACAGATACTGGTTTTTTCGCACCAGGATCAGGCCAAACAGTGGCCGGGGGCGCTGTCGAGCCTGTAAGCACTGCTAAAAAAACTGGGATCAAACGCCATCGCAAAGCCGCAGCGCGCCTGAGGACTCACCAGAGACAAAAACTCACCAGGTTTTCATCAAAACTGCACAGTTTTTGGTACCCAAAAATAGTTGGTCAATGGAAATTTGATGAAATTTGTTCCCCCAAAATATTGTAGTTAATGGGTTGTGACATGTTGTGACCCATCCCCATATCTCACCATGCCCATCCCAAGCCTGACTCGACTCTGGTCGTCGGACCAGCTACCAAATTGGATGTCTCTGCGCGACCACTTGAACCAAAAAACGGTCAAGTTACCTGCAGTGCAGTAACCCCAAAAATCCACGGCCAACGGACCGTCCGCATTCCGTAAGATGACACGGTCCTAATAATTCGTCGGCCGTAATTCCCAGTTTTATTCTGGTCATTGAGCCACCTCATCAACCGAGTTCCGAACCCATTTGAGTTGGCCTGCAAGATGGAATCGAAACATGATCCTTTCACTGCCCAACTGCTTCAAAAATGTCGGTACCTGAAAATCAATGGTTTTGAAAAATGGCCATCTTGGGATATACCCCATTTCTGGACTAACCCATTTTGATGAGCCAATCACAACATCTTGCAGGATAGTGTCAACCACCAGCTGAATGACCAGCTACGGCGTAACGGCCACTGCCCAAACCGCGGCCTCCGGTTGCGCAGATTTGTTTCTCTGCCGCGCCATGGTTTTGCAGGAAAATATTGACAACTCTGCAAATTGATAGTTCCAAAATATTGAGACCCTTTTCATCGGTCAAAATCATTCAGCAATCCCACTCATTCATAATCAATGTCTGTGCGCAATCATGGCAACAGCCTTGAGTCTGTTTGAGCCAATGTGCAGTTGGCAACAGTACAGATAACAGAAGGTGCACAGCAACAGCTGCAAGAGCTGCCCTGAGACAGCTGGTGATTGAAACATGGTGCCATCCCACTTGCTGAGAGTTTTGATGGCAACCGGAACTTATGTGGCCAAACAAATGCCTTCGTAAACTTATCCAAATCCTCCATTTCCAACCAGTTCCCAGTTCGTAACAATACGTGAGCCGTCTTTCCCACTTTTTGTGATTGAAATGAGAGGGGCAGCATGCACAATGGCCAAAGTGCTATGAAGCGAAATAGTCAGGAAGGGACCCTCACACCCTGTATATCTACGGTTCATATCTGCCACAAGTTCAGCCACTTGTCTGTTGATGTTCTACGTTTATAAATCAAATACTTGCCCCTCAAGAAAGGGGTATCAAGCCAATCAGTCAATGACTGCTTACGCTACAAAATAATGATAAGTTGGTTGGAACAAACAACGTCGTGTGAAACAATGGAAGGAAACGCTAAATCGACCGAAATTAGACCTGGAATTCCCAAAAATTTTGAAAACAAGGGCTGCAGACATAGAAGATTAAGACGGAATCCTCAAAGACAAAATTGGCCTGCAGATTCGCCAGAGTGATTTTTTTTTTGAATTGTGGATGTTTTCGTTCACACACTGGTTTCCGTTGCTTCAACTTCCCAACATCCAAAACTAGACTACAAGAAACATTCAACACAAGAGCTGCCGCAAAAGGTGCATAGTTCTTTGTAGGCGTGGTGCAACAGTTAGGTCAGACCCAATACACACTAATATGAACCAGCGGGTCCAGTTTGTACAACATGACGACCTAAAGATTTTGTACCCCCCATCACAACACGATCAAACAACCCAGAAGCCGGGGCATGTTAAGATCGATGTATAAAGGTGGGGAGTTCACAAGGCACCAAACCCTATCGAAAATGGACCGGCCGGAGTATGAACTCCCAAAAAACTAATCGATTGAGGCACCCAGTCGGCGGACTGCAGCAACTCTTTTTTACGCTGCTGAATGTTAAAGTGCGATGGCCACTTTCGACCATGCTGAGCCACCAGAATGCCAGGAAGTTGAAGCAGATCTCTCCAAGGGATGGCGTAGAATCCATTGGGGTCCAGATGCAATGACAACGGCTGCTTGAAGCGGCTGAGTTCATCAGCCAATACATTCAAGCGCCCAGGGATATGAAAAATGTGTGGGTAGAAGTGGAATCGCCGCGTGAAAGTAAAATAAGGAGCCAGAACCACTGCAAGTGCTTTGGTCATCGTCAATCTTTTGGCCGACGCTGCATCGGCAGCACTGTTGTCATTAGCCTGATGGCAAGCGATCGGTCCTCATGAATTGGGCAAGTGCGATTCGATGCAATACGATAAGGCAAACTGCGCCAGCAATTCCTAAGCAGCGATATGCTTCTGCATGTCGTCACCTATCCAACCCCAGGTTGATTGAGCATTAGCCAAATGAATACGAAGCTGGAACCAGACCACCGATCCATCGTTGAAGAAAGCCGCTCCACCCAGCCCTGCAACATCCTTGGATGCCATAGCGTCCGGTGTCGCCTATACCGAAACAACCCAGACGCGGCGTGATTTGATATGCATAGATCGTACTTTTTTCAATTTTTTTCACGTTGCTGCTGTTCGCAACCCTCAACAGCACCTGGCAGAAACGATTGATGGCAATCTGCCTATGGAGTCCAGGTGCAAGCGGGTTTTTTTTGTCCAGACGGCCGTTAATGCTCTGAAGCACGGTCCTTTAGACTTGAGTCTTCTCGCGGACCAGCACGGAATTGAACCACCAGGGGCAGTCTGTCAGCGGCATCAAGAACGACGCCATACCAACTCAGCCACGAGGACGACTAGAGTCCAGGTGCAAGCGAGCATTCAAATTGTTGACAAAAGTCTGGAAGGTGATGTGATCCATATCAATTGTGGTTGTAGGGATACGGTGCAATGCCCTATATAAAGGACTGAGCAGGGGGCGCAAGTAGTGCCACGCAGATGTCAGCTACAACAACCTGCCAATCAGAGATTGTAGATCACGGAGTTGACGCTGCTTTGGGCTTGCATGACCGTGAGTTGATCAACGACCTTCTGCGTGGGACTGATACTGCCCAGGCAGGGACGGAATCCAATCCACTGTGGGGGGACAATGCTGCCTTGTGCCAAGACAAAGGCACGCCCAAGATAAGCAGAAGCACGACGATCTTTTTTTTCCTAGGTTTTTTGTTTCCCTCTGTTGCGGCCGATTTCGCTCTGAGGCTGGGTCCTAACAATGAGAGAAGCGGGTGAATAAAATGCAAACATTGTGAAATACCTTGGTTCCACAATTCAAGGCAAATCCAAACACAAACAAAAACCAGGCAAAACAGCGACGACACGCAAATCTCCCGGCCAGATTTGCGTTTCGCCAACAGGAAACACAGCAAAACAACACAAAAAGGGGCCGGAGCCACAACAAAAACACCCACACCAGAAACACAGGATTGCCTTGGACACGGAGGGTAAACCCAACGTGTCATCGAAAAGCGCACTAAGAAACAAATTGGTAGGTCTATGGCCCAAAAAGGGGTGAGAAGCTGTACAACTGTGAGAATCAGCAACAAACTTGCGAAGTGCTATGTAAAGCTGCACACTCCGGTAGCCACCTCAGACTCCTCTCAGAAGTGTTTTTTCTATCTTCCAGAAGGTTGGTCAACTTCAGGAGTTCTTGTGGTTGTCAAAAAAGCTTGAGCGTACATTCCGCAGAAGGTCACAGGAACACCCACTGCGGCCCAGACAAATCCTCCGCAGGACCAAGCTGCCGGCACATTTTTTTTCTTTTTTACCAGGTTTTGCCGTCAACCCTGAGTCACCCTGGGATAACAACACAAATCAAATCCAAACAAACCGAAAGAGCGAATCACACTTCCCCCAGCCAGAAGTGTCAGACTTGCAACCAAAAAAAAATGCCGGGACCCAACGCAAACATTTTTTGTGGCCGGCGCCCTGTGCCTTTCGGCGGGTCACCACTTTGAGACTTACTCGTCTACCACGTCACGATCGCGGCCCCTTACCCGGGGGGAATCGATCCGCGGCTAGCTGTGTATGCACGGTCCTGAGACGGGCATTATACCACTACGCGACGAGATCGCCTGCCGGGACCCAACGCAAACAATCATGGCCCAGGTGGCAATAGCAGAAAGTCGGTTACCTTCTGCCACAGGGGGTTATTGCTGACTGTCACGGCACCAACACTTTGCACGGTGCAGTCCCAATCGACATCACAAAATACCTAAGCATCAACTGGCAACCTCACCACTTTGGGCAGGTTGCAATCGAAAAAGGTATGCTGCTGGGGAGGACCATCTTTGGGAGTCCAAAATCTATACACTTTACTTTGCAATTTACAAGATGAACCGCGGTTTTGAGATTTTGGAGGTTTTCAGTTTCAATACGTTTGAATTTTTTTTTGTCCAACGTGGACTCGGGATACTTACTATAATTAGGAGGGATCCCCAAAATCTTTTCCTGACATGTTGTGCCAGGAATGTTCGCCCTTTCGACCTGGCACGGTATTCATGTCCATCCAGAGACTTGATAAGTGGTGGACCACGACTGGTCACCTACTGGCCCTAGGTGACCGTCTTTGCCACAGCCACGGAGCTGCTCCCCGCATGGGGGGCGGCACAAGAGTAATCTGGAACAGTACACTCTCCCTGCTCATGAATAGACCGTTCGGTACACGGCAATTTCTTTCAGTCTTGAACTGAACACTTGAACAAGAAACTGTGAGAGGACTCTGAGAGGCTAAGTGGCAATAGTGTCAGCTAATGCATTCTCTTGTTGTCTGTCAGCAGCAACAAGTAAGAACGCGTGTTTCACCTTACTGGGTGGTAACCAATTCGTTTGTTGCACAATTTTGAATTGCGACACGGTCTTTATACCACTGTGTCCATGGCAAATCTTTGTTCCTGGTTGTTTTTGTTGGGCCTTGCCCCTTTCGCTTTTTTGCTTTACTTCTCTGCTGGATGGCGAAACGCATATCTGGCTGGGGGATCTGTGTGTCCCCTTCTGTGACAGATTACGACCCTCGCTCTTGAAATTACGACCCGTGCGCTCTCAAATTACGACCCGCTAATCACCTTGTCTGTGACAGATTACGACCCTGTCGCCGCTTCGGCCGTATACAATAGTATTTTCCAAAACGCAGAAAGGAGTGGAACCTGGAAGATATAAGGGCCACATTCTGCACAATGACAAGCTCTAGCATTGTATGGGCGCGGCCAAAGCGCTTGGAAGTCAACGCCCCAAAGAGGAAACACTTTGATTTCAAGCGGTCACTTTCTGACCGCTCTTTCACACACGTTTCCTTACGCTTTCTTTTGGTGGTTCTGTGCTTTTTTGTGTCTCGCTTTGCGGAGACGCACTTCCGGGGAAAGTATGACAGCCTTCTCCCGGTCTGTTTTTTGTTGTGTTTTTGTTTGGTGTTTGCTTTCGCCAGGTCGATCAAAACGCAAATGCATGAAACGAATTAGTTGCAATTTTTGAGTCGTGCTGCTATCAGCCTTCACGGCGCATCGATGAGCCCAAGCGTAGTGCCGGCATAGGACCAGCTACACAGTCCTGTAAGGCCGTCACAATGTCATTGCAGAACCAAACAGCAACAAAACAAAAGCGAAACACAAAAACACAAAACAAAAGGACAGGCAAAAACTGCAGCGGTCCTACAGCGACAATACTCGGTCTGTGTTTTGGCCAAACCATGGATCCAAAATAGGAGTCCTTCAAGATCACCTGTGGAAGGCACCTCCCCAGCTCAATTCTCCATGTCAAAGCTCCTTTCTTTCGATTTCCCCGTTCCACAATTTCAATGTTGCCAGCTGCAGCGCACAGCTCCAGAAATGATGCTAGGCGTCCTCGTGGTGCAGTTGGTATCGCGCACTCTTGTGTCGCTGACAGACTGCCGGTGGTGGTTCGATTCCCCGCTGGTCCGCGAGTAAGACCCCGCTGAAAGGCAACGGGCTCGGACAAAAAAACCGCTCTACAAATGATGCCAAAACAGTGGAAAAATTGGGAGGGGCATTGGAAGGCCGACACCTATGGCTGATATTCCAGGCGTCCTCGTGGTGCAGTTGGTATCGCGGTACTCTTGTGTCGCTGACAGACTGCCGGTGGTGGTTCGATTCCCCGCTGGTCCGCGTAAGACTCAAGATCGTAGACCCGCAGAAAGGCAACGGGCTCGGACAAACAAAAACTTGTTTTTTTTTCCTCTGGTATGGCCGATGACGCTCTAAGGCTCGGTCCTTACATGAGAATAAGCTGTTATCAAGAAGACTTCAACATGGACACAGGTGGTCGCATGCGAATTGGCAAATCATAAACACCAAAACACAAACATCACAACCAAAAGGCAAGACGCAGATCCCCCAGCCAGATTTGCGTCTCACCATCCCAAGGACAGCAAAGCAAACAGCGAAAGGGGCAAGAGCCCAACAGAAACAACCACAAAAAAGATCTGCCAAGGACACAGTGGTAAAAACCCACTGTGTCGCAACAGACTCAAAAACATGCAGCAAACGAATTAGTTGCCACCCAATGAAGTGAGACACGCGATCTGCATTGTTGCCAAGAAAACAACAATGGGTCGCATTTGCTATACACTATCGCCTAACCCAGCCTCTCAGAGTCCTCTCACAAGTACTTGTTCATGTGCCCATGTACAAATCAAGAGCAGGTACCATAAAACGTCAGCTATAGCAGGAGAAAGATGACGTTGGCGGTCAGGTGTCATCGCGCCCCTCCCCATTGCGGGGAGCGGCCCAGTGGCTACGACAATGCGGTCACACAGGGCCAGGTAAGTGACCATCCGTCAAAAGCCACAAGACATCAAGCGCGTCTCAGGGTGGACATGACTATGTGCCACGTCAAAAAGGGAAAACGTCGCAGGCACGATCAAGCTTGGTCAGCACCTCATCGTAATGTCTATTTTTTTTCCGTCCAACGCCTTCATGGCTTTCGCCAGGTCGTTTAACACGCTCAATGGCATTGCAAAAGCAGTAGTTTCAAATTAACACTCGAGGCCGTCTGCTATTGAGGGCCACAAAAGAGAACTGGTGAAGGACCTGTACATAGTCCAATAAGCCGTCATCATCAACAAACACAACAAAACAGAACAAAGCAACAAAACAACCCGCCAAAGCAACACAAAAACCAAGCAAAAACCAACACACAAAGGAATGACTGGCTACCAGTTCATTGGCAGATTCATGCAAGAGGTGACAACATTGTGTCATCTCATAATGGTATGGCCGCAAACGTAACAACAAAACCAAAAAAGGGGGAGAACACCGACACACACAAGGCCATACGCGCAGGTGAGAGAAGCAACACAGCACCATGCGGAAACCAGGGATCCCCCCAGCCAGGATCCCCGAGATCACAAGGCGCAAGCAGAAAAGATATAACGACTCACCAATGGTCACTTCGAAGCAAACAACGGCGACGCCGCGTCGCAACGAGAGTGGTGAAAAATAAAAAGTGAGACGGACAGTGAAACAAGAGCTATCGTGAGAAAGATCAGTGAAACAGCCCACCGGGTGCGCTCAGAGTCCGCTCAGTAGTGCTTTTCCGATCACCTTGCTCTTGGGTAATCCTCATCGTAATGTCTAATGACATGCTTGCCATAGCAGTGATCTCTTCACCAAAACATGCAATGTCACGGGGGTATAGTAGCTGCAGGACTGTTCAGGTGCTCCCAGAGTGTCTTCGTCTCAGCAAAGTACCTGCAGTGCATTGCAACATAGCAATAGCATTGAGTCAGCCAGGTAATCCAGAAAAAAAAATCCGTCCAACGCCTTCATGGCTTCCGCCAGGTCGTTACACACGTTCGATCGTAGCAAAAGATGAATTGTAATTATCGTGCACGGCTGTCAATTTGTCGATAGCCACAAAGGTTCTGGTACTGTTTTTTTTTTCCTCGGGTGTGGCCGATGTCGCGCTAATGGCTCGGTCCTTACATGAGAGTAAGCAGCAAAAACTCTGTACAAGGACGCAAAGTCCTTGAAATTAGCAAATCGATTGAAGCAAAACAAAGAAACAACAACCACACAGAAAGCGACGACCCGCAAATCCCCCAGCCAGACTTGCGTTTCGCCAGCGGAAAAAGCGAAGCAAAAAGCAGGAAAACACCA
>Ga0126342_10004001_pt1 | contig 24802 bp, 17 predicted proteins | sample Cyp1metagenome_FD_92528 | JGI IMG/M metagenome (GOLD analysis project Ga0126342, IMG submission 92528) | Coral microbial communities from Lord Howe Island, Old Settlement Bay, Australia - Cyphastrea 1 metagenome | ecosystem: Host-associated > Invertebrates > Cnidaria > Coral ...
TAGATAGATTAGATAGATTAGATAGATTAGATAGATTAGATAGATTAGATAGATTAGATAGATTAGATAGATTAGATAGATTAGATAGATTAGATAGATTAGATAGATTAGATAGATTAGGTACAGTAAGAAGGTAAATGGATAGAGATAGGCAAGTAGATAGAGCGCATCATATTGCTTATAGATATGGGGTGAGATGGAATTTCGATGTTTATGTTTGGTTTAATCGTGGGGATATGAGGGGGTCTTATACGAGGATGGCGGATGGCTTGGTGAATCACAAGGCTCTGATGACTAGATAAGTTTCATTCAGGAAGGACCCGACACATTGAAATATCCTATATTCTTTCAATCTATCAGTATCTTCATTTATTTTCTCCTTGCCAGTCTTTTGTCGTGTCCCTCTTCATGTTTGGATTTCTGTTGGCATTTCTACTATGTTCTAAACAAGTAGCACACTGTTGAACATGTTCAACCGCCACTGTGCTTTTTACATCTTGAACATCTCTTGGCAATAGAATCTATTTGCCATTTTACTATAGTAAATCTATAGTATACAAAAAGCCTATCCCTTAAAATGCTGTTCCCATAAGACTATGATTGAGATAAACTACAACGTAGTCCTAAGTCCTAACAACTCCTAACAATCGTACAATAAACAAACAAACAAACAAACAAGGAAAAAGAAACACACAAACGAACGAACAAACAAAAAAACAAACACAAACAAACCAATCAAACACTACAATGTGATTTGTTCGATGAACCCCACCATTCCTACCAGTCCATAATTCCAATAATATTGTCATTAGACTCATGATAGACAGCTAAAACTCATAGTGTAGTCTATAAATGTATCTATATATTCAAATAATGTCTGGGAAATGTCGTCCAAAAAATCAAAAAAATGAAAAAACAATGGGTTCAGTAAATTGGAAAACATCATGTCTATGTCAGTAGAAACTTTACGTACGTGTGTGTGGTTTAATTTTAGTGACAGCAGATAGGATGTGATATATGTATTTGTTATATAATAGTTATTGTATTTCATTTTTTGGAATTCACATCATCCATATCCAACAATTGGTGAAAAATGTCTTTGCCCATTTTGTCCATAGTTTCATTGATTGTTTGTTTTGAAGGGACATGGTTTAAGATGTACAAAATCGATAAGCACGCCATTATCCTTGTTCCATCCTGATGAAATCAAATGTGGAAGCGAAAGGTCCGTCATGAAACCCAAAGTTAGTGACTCAATGCCATGCTTGCTATTTCATGCCAATTCCGGAACATCGATTTTTAGGGTGTATAGATGTGTATAGTGTATATTCAGCATATCTCATGATTCTTGCCCACAGTTTTGTTGGTTAAATTGCAATCTTCACGACTTCAGAAAGCGAGCGAAATCCTCTGGAACTCAGCTTCCTGGCCGGTCTGGAACGCCCTGACTGTGCTGAGCCCTGGGCGGAGTGAACGTTTCACCCTGGTGATCGTTCCAGGTCCCGATTCGTGGCTTATCTCAATGGGAGATCTCCAGGATCCAACAGATGGAGGTACGTTAGTACCATATGTTTGGCCATATGTTGTGGGGATATTTCCTGAAATTAAGGCCTGAAAAATAGGCCTTACATATGGTAGGTACCTCCAATTTAGGTTCCTGAAATGGCCATTGATATTTTCCCACTGATCAATTGGGGTATGAATAGGGTTTACTACCAGCTACGATCCGTAGGGTGATGACATCGCTAGGGTTACTGACCAGTTAGATAGGTGGGGTGATCGAAGAACTTCCGTGAAGATTGGGAAGGTATGAAAAATGGAAAGTTTACTGGAGGGCTGGAGGGTATATGTCCAACACCGTATGGGATCTTGGTTGGATATTAACAACAACAAATATGCGGAGAATGTGTTTAAAAACATGATAATAAGTGACAATGGATAAACATGGATAAACCACATACTAACCAACACACATGCCAACATGCTCCAAGTCTGGTATATTTCTCTGCATCACTGGGCCGTTTTTTTGGGCATTTCTCTTGGTGAATGTTTGATGGAGCAATTTGGGTATCTGGATTATGATAAGTCACCACCCTGAAGTACTCAGAATCATGCCACTTGGGGATGATTTCCCCTGTGAAGCAATTCAAAAACATATGTCTAGTGACCTGCAGGGAGGTCGTCATTATTTGTCCATTTTTTTGTGGGGATAAAAAAGGGATATATAACCAACAAAAATCGGGCATAATCCATCCCCCCGGCTCAGATACCCCACAAACAACACAACAACACTCGAAGTTTCACTCCGTTGATGGCAAATACTGAAGTATTAAACTACCTTTCACCAGTAAGATTTTGGGTTGTCCCATGCTTTGGTTGGTTTATTAAACGCCCACTCTACATCATTCTACTGGAAAAAAAAAACTTCACCAACGGTCTTCCAGTACCCTAAAAATCCAAGATTATTAATCTTTGTTGGTTGATATCAATCCAAATATCCTTTGCACTGTGGTCGATCTAGCAAAAAAAACAACAGGAAATTTCCCATGATCCAATTCTTTGGAGAATGTCCAGCAACATATCTCAGAATTATATATACCCTCTGGTTATGACTAAAAGTTTGCCCGGGAAAGATCCACCATGCTATTAATAGGTAAACCATCTATTTCTATGGGCCATCTATACCATGGCTATGTTAAATAACCAGATGGTATAATATGTTCAGGATTCATCATACAAACTCCAATTTACTGAGAGGGCGGTACAATTTTCACAGCATATGATCACTTTTTTGGTGTACACCCCAAGGATCAAACGTGTCTATGACTCCGGGCTTCACATGATGTGTTCAATCCACATTTGGCTGTGGATCACCTAAAAATATTCCTAGAGGGATGAACATCCATAAATTCTATGCTATTTTGATTTTAAAACCAGGGTTGTTTAAAAGCTTTTATCCCAGATGTTCTGTATCCAAATTTCATTTGATTTCATTTGCCAGTTCATGGATTATGAGAATTTTTGATATTAATGGGCTTAAATCCTATATCCTATTTGATCCTCCCATTAGTTGATGGTTGGATATCCCATTGATCTTCAACATATTGGACCGTTGGTGCCCGAACTAGTCATCAACCAAATTCGGGGTCCCCGAAAAAAACGCAGTCGTACCCCGGGGTCCCCAGACTATCGAGCCAGACTCTTTGGAGCCAAGCCCGCGCAGCTGTGCCTCATCTCAAAAGCACACAGGACCGAGCCGTTCGACATGATGTTGTACCGCGGAAAATGGTTAGGAAATGCCAAAGAATCAGTTGGGGCTACTGTACCATATAAAGCCATCTTTTTGGGGCATATCCCCTGAAATCTAGCCCTACATAGGTACCTCCAATCAATCGGTACCTGAAATGGCCATTGAAAGAGCTGGGTGCAAACATTAACCAAGACCACCAAGTCTATGGGGACTTCAATGGAACTTCACCAAGTCTTTCGGGACCAACACTGTTATGATGATTGATCACCGTGATTTATGATTCGTAGGTTTCTGGTGGTTTGTTTCACTAGGCAAATGATTAAAGGTTCATGGGATATATATATTTATATAATGCATGAATATATATGGAGATGTCTATAGACAGATGGGGTTTAAAAAAAAAACGACAAAAAAATGGATGTAAACTCAACCATAATGAGATATAATGAGAATATCATGAGGATTCCCATCCGCAATTGGGGATTGAATGGTGATTTGATTGGAAACCGTGACTCCAATCCTAGACCAGGGGATCATGAATGACACCAGTCTCAAAGACAGAGTTCATGTCTAGCTATGTACTCATTGGTAATTTAACATACAAGTAGCTATTGAAAATGGCCATAGAAATAGTGGATTTTCCCATTAAACATGGTGATTTTCCAGTTCGTTATGTAAACGTTTACCAGAGGGTAGTTGGACGAGTGTCCCATGTTTTGCGCTGAACCCGAACGAACCACCCAGATCTGCACTTTTTCCCATATCATCTGCCTGTTCAGCTTCCTCTGTGGCGGCAAACTGCGCCTCCTCTTCATCAATCTCCTGACATGACAGAACAACCTGGATTTTTTTAGTAAGGGGATGACAGAATCCAATGATACCCTCTGGTAAACGTTTACATAACGAACTGGAAAGATCCACCATGTTGAATGGGAAAACTCACTATTTCTATGGCCATGTTCAATAGCTATGTTAAATTACCAAAACGTAGTATCCAATGATAGTACCCAATGATAGTATAACCTATAACCATGTACAATTGATCTTGGATACTCACTTTGGATGTTTGAGATTCTTTTCCCATGCCGAATATCCATGTGTAATGAGTCCTCCCACGAGTTAGCATTTGAAGCTATTTGAGTCTCAAGATAGGCTACCCCAAAAATGTTTATAGTTTCAAACCCAATTTCCCCTCTCAAAATATCCACCAAAACCATAAATTGGATGTCCCCAGGACCCACTCTGCTGCTCCGCCGGCCCGGTCCTTTTGCAAACGCTGGTGCTCCGCTTCTCTCATCTCTTGCTCTTCCTAGGGTACCGCTGCGACAGCGGTGCAGTTTGCGGCGGTCATCATGGTCATGGAGGTTTCATAAAGGAGCTAGCATCGATTTTGGATAACAACCCTTTCATGATTTTACAATTATACATTTAATTATAGTCTACTACACGATATCATATATATACATACAATTACATATACTATGTACATAATCATGTATATCATGTATGTATAGTATAAGTCGTTGTACATGTAAACTAGCTATTTAATAATATACTGATAATATGTGTGATTAAGGCTCCCTATGCTATGAGCTGCCACCAGGATGTTAATGGAAAGGATGATATACCTCTGGTGCACAGATGCATGGCATCAACTCCAGATCTTCATGTTCATGGGCAACCTACACAAAACTTCTCAATGGATCGTCCGCCAATATGTGGGACGTTCTACCACCATGTATCAGGATCATTAAATCTTGAAACAATTCGGGTGATCATACTACCAAATATATCCAAATATCCAATCCCATTGTGACCCAGCACAGCCTCATTTATCAGGGCACAATCTAAGGGTCACATGACAACTTTTTGATCCATGGCAACACTTAGATTCTTAGATACTAAACAGCCCAAAAAAAAGCTTTCAGCATCTTTCAGCCGAAAACAACGATGATTTCCCAACATTAATTGTAGCTTCCAGCGGGAAATAGCGATGATTTCCCAGCAGAACTTGTAGCCAGGCCACCCGCGGGATATCGTGCCGTTGTCGGATGACGTCCCAGAGTCCCTGCCCTGCAGCGTCCTGGCACGGCAAATGTCCTGCTCCATGGTGCTGGTCGAGTTATACTGTTATACCATGTTATACCTACATCACTGGGCCATTTTTCGATTTATCTGGTTTAATCATGGTTTAATATTGGGTCAATATGACATGGAGCATAAGGATATCTGGCTGAAAGCAATTGACCCTGAGTGAAATAAGGTGATTTGGAGGTGGTTCCCTTTACTAACCAGTTCTACTTCACCCAGGTCATCAAGGTTTTTGGAGCCTTAGGACATCTCAAGACATCTCCGGTCAAAGCTGATGAAATCCCTATGGACCCCATGAGATTGCTGCTGAAAACTCAAAGTATCTCAACGTTATCACTATAAGAAAAACAAAGTCTACATAGTCTAGATATATTCTAGATATTAAGATGTCAGAATATATCGTTGATATATCTTGATCTTCTTGCTGGTTACCTTAGGCATCCGACAAATGTCCGGTAGCGCCTCACGGACCAGGTCCCAGAGGAAGTGTGGCATATCTGCCAGGACCTGCACCGATCAACAGCAATGGATGGAATTCGAACCATGCCCATCTGATAGGTCTTTATGGCATTGGGTTTATCATGGTTTATCATGGTTTTATCATGGTTTATCATGATGGTTTATCATGGTTTTATCATGGTTTATCATGGTTTTATCATGGTTTATCATTGTTTTATCATGGTTTATCATGGTTTATCCCCATAATACTTTGATGTGCTGGAACTAAAACTCGAACTTTCATCTGTTTTCACGATGTGTTCCGCAGCCTTCTCACTTTTTACGTTTCCACGTCAGAAACCAGAGAATTGTTTTTTGGGGGGTGCAAAAACTGTGTCTCAAAAACTAGCAGGGGCCCCAACCAGGGTCGAGAGTTTCTCCGCTGCGGAAATAGCAGAGTTGTGAATCACAAGGAGATACCGTTGGTTCTTAGATACACATCCTTTACTCTTGCTTTACGGCACCCTCCAAAGAGATACGAGTAACAGTAGACATATAAGAAATACATAGAAATAGAAATACCATATTACTATAGTAGTAGGATCTCAAAGATTACGTTCCTACTTATATAGCATTTCTATGCACCTGTGAATACTACTAATACCATATACTAGAAGCATATTTGTAGAATCTTCCTCAGGACTGTTATTCTTGGGTTCCCTTCTTTGTTGGATCTTTTTCAGTCTATTCTCATTCGGGCTGGCCCTGGCTCAGAGTTTGTGTGGGATGTGAGAAACCTGAACCAGAAGCAAGGCCCAAAAGGATAGAAAATCAACTGAAATTCTACTAAAATCGTGGTAAATTATTTAGAGGAATATGGCTCCAAGATTTTTGTTGGAGGAAATGGGCAGCGGGATAGTACATCAAAATAAATGATGATACTATCTTCTGGTGATTACATGTGATGATTACCATACTTGTGTTTTCTCTGTAAGCATCACATGTTGAGGTGTCAAGCACTGTGCTTAACACCACCATTTCAAGTCATGAGTTTCACCCTCCAACAAAAGAGGAATCTTGGGCCCAGTCTGTTCATCATTGCCCCATTGAATTCTGGGGGAATCACCAATTTTGAGACAAATTCAGGCTGAATTATAGCTTCATCAGCAGCTTCGCGCTAGCTGACTGGTCAACTGGTCTATACACAGCAACAAAATAAATAATATAGGTACCGGACATGGAGCGGTACTCCCGTTGCAAGCTGTCAGTGTTGTCAGGGCACAGAATGGCACGGGAAATCGCGACCCTCATCGCAATGCCCACTCGGCCGCGAAGAACCAAACAGAACTCCGCGACTAGACCACCTGAATGGACTCCAGAGGAAAAAAGTGGAGATCTCACAGAAAGCAAATATCCCCACCTCGCGCTCCTTCAAGCCGCGAATAAGATTTTGTAGTTTCTGTCTGTGAGTGAACTTGCACCAATGCAACCCTTGTGTGTTAATTGTGCAAAGTCTCAGTCCGCTTGACGGACGAAGGGAAAAGCACGGTGCTGCCGCCTGTGTCTAGCAAGCTCAATATCACTGGATTGGTTCAAGGGAAAATCTACAGGAAACCATGGTTTTTACCATCAAATATAGGGCTTTCCGGTTAAAATTGTCCCACCATCAAATTCTATGACACTAACATCGGTGATGTCCGGAGAACATCGAATCACCATGACGCACCCAAAGATCCGATTCCCTGGAAGAGGCATCTTGGAGCCCCACAACTTGAAAGAGATTCTGGTTGGTGGTTGACCTACCCCTCTGAAAAATATTAGTCAATGGGAAGGATTATCCCATATAATATGGAAAAATGAAATTCATGTTCCAAACCACCAACCAGTTATGGAGGTTCTTACCCTATAGTTATTATACACACTAAAAACCCACCTGCACCCCCAGTTCACCCATTTTTGGCGCCTTCTTGGGTCTGAAGCGTGTGTAGGACCTGCTTTTTCGAAAACGCGGGGGCCAGGTGGACAATTTCAAAGAAATCGATTGAAACTGCTCTATGTGCGGAATATTAACCAATATTTACTATATATTTACTTAATTTTACTTACACAATTGCAATTTATGTACCATATATATGGTTTAAATGTGCATTTTTTAGGCAGATATTGTCAGGCAAATAATGCTAAATATACCGTGGAGCATCTGGGTGTTGAAAACAATTGCACTATGGCTTTGGGTCAAACCTATAGCACCGCGAAAAGCCCCTGGAACCAGACTTAGATTACTTGAAAATACTTGAAATGGAATCCCTAAAAAGGGCATACAAATCATACTTTATGTGACAGTTGGTTTTGGTGGTCACAAAAACCTGGCGTTTTTTCAATCTCCGATCACAAAAATCGCTCAGCGAAACAACAAGTCAAGGGCAGCTCACGGGGCCCAACGGCCCATGGATTTCAGATCCAAAGTCCCCGTCGTTGACCAGTCTTGACCAGTCTGTTTGGTACCAAAAAGGTCAACCACTAAGAGATATAGATATAGCATGATGATGACCTATATATAGTATTGGTGAATGGTTAGCCTGGGTGAAGACTAGAGGGAATATAGTTTATCATCAACTAGTATAGGAATATCATCACTATAGTGTAAATGACTGATTTGCATGGGTGACAAGCCATGTGTCATTTCCCCGCAGCTATTAGATAAATAAGCACTGGATTGGTTCAGCCACATCCAAGCTGGTCCAAGCCGTTGACGGAACCCGCCTCACAGGCAATGTTGGGATCAACGAAGTGACTTTCTCTTCTCTCGACTTCTGGGGTGACAGATAGGCAGACCTCAGGACCAACCAATGGCAGCCAGGGCTGTTTTTCAATGAGCGCTGTAGGATGTCTAGAGATGGGATTTCACCAAGTTTGTCCATTTTTAACTATGTTGTATAAGATTTATTATATGTATGTATATATATATGTATATATATTTCTTGCTTGAACTACAATGTGTTTTTGGCAATTTCACCGCTGTTGAGAACCCATTGCACTTATCCCGCGGTCCAATCAGTGCCTTGATTTTATGATGAGTCCAAGATACCTCATCTGCTGTCATTCTTCCGGTAGCTAGCTGCAGATCATTTTCTGATTCCAATGTCATGGACAAGGCAGTTTCTGATGATTTGGAAAGCCCATGAGTGTGCAGCTGTCATTGACTCCCTTTGTCCGGGGTATGTTTGCGTTTAAACTTAGGTACGACTTCTTGTCATGGCGCTACAACTTAGGGTATCGGTGCAAACTTTAAGGGTCCGGATCCTATTCCGAAGAGGTCATAGAGACGGAGTATGACGGAGTTGACTGACCAATCACCACGCCCAACACTCAAAACTCAATATGATGTGAACAAAAAAACAAAACCCCTTGTGGTAGGATGGCTATTGGTGGAGAATTTTGGTTGTTGGTTATATAATGTTATAATAATCATTGATGGTGATATTCCGATAATGCTTGGTTCTTCAATTTCTTGGAATTTGAAACTACCGGTACCAACCATGGCCATGTACCAATGTGCCAACGGCCGCCAAGGGCCGCAGGTTGGGCCGAAGGTTGGGCCCCCAGGCCACACGGGCATATCCGGATGCAGCACAGGAACTGGAATGTAGAGACCTTCAAGTGGATTCCATAAAAATTCCCCAAGATCCAAGACTGTTTCTGATTAATTTCGCCTGGTTGGTGGTTGACCTACCCCTCTGAAAAATATTTTCCTGCACTGAGTGGTGAGGTCGTAGTGGGACTGTTAAAATATCTTAAAGTCACCTGGTTGGTGGTTTCCACCACCCCCTCTGAAAATGATGGAGTTCGTCAGTTGGGATGATGACATTTCCAACTGAATGGAAAAATAAAAAAATGTTCCAAACCACCAACATCCACCAACCAGTCACCAATCAGTTTAAGTCTTGGATGGTGGATATTGCACTAGTTGGATGGGCTTGCCCCACTAAAGCATAGTGGGCGTTCCCTTTTGTTCCATGCTATCCAGCTTTAAAAAACGCAGATTCAGCAGAATAGTTAGATGTGGTTTTTAACCCCATTAATATCAATAAATCAATAAACTATAAATATATCATGATAATTCATGATATATCATGATATATCTACAATAAGTCCTAGTTATTGGAGTTGTGTTCACCAACTTTGCTATCTTGGCACTGCCTTGTAGATGTTTTCTTTTTGTTTTCACCACGAAGATCTTCCCATGGCTGCACGGATGCAGCAAACTGTTATTTGAATTCTCAGTTGCTGGTGATGATCATATAATCCTTGATTTCTTTTTATATACCTGGCTTAAAGTGAACAAAAAAACATGTCAATTAATATACAATGAGTATGACAAGTTCTATGAAAAATGATCCATTCTGAGTCCCAAAAAGATAGAACAGCAATCTACCCATTTGGCATCGATGTTGCTTCAAAGCCCCATTTGGTTGGTCAAAACCCAGGTGCCAAAATTTGTCAACACCAAAATAGCGATGTTCATCCCCCCTATGGCATAAAGTAAACCCAACAAGAAACCATCCCATGATCAGGGGGTCATGGTACATCATCCCTTTTTTATAGGTGTATAAAATGACCCAGGAATGAACAGAATTGAGGCAATTGGGGATGGTTTTTCTCACTTCAACTGCCGCTTCAACCGCACATCCCCTGGTTGCCACCTCTGCCGCGATCTTTCAATGGAGGCACCTCAGGGACACTCGGGCTCAGCGACCTTGAAGTTGGAAAGACATCCATTTGGATCTGAGTGTGGCTCTTTTCAACCATTTTGAATCTAAGACATGTGGTTCTTTTCCGCATGGGATCTCCCCTTTAATCCCCTGTTTATCCTTTTGTGAAGTATTACTCAATAACCATTAACGACCCCCTGCGTCATCCTGAAAAGTCTGGGGTTGGAAAGGATTTAGCAGAAGGAACTGTAGATAACTGCTTCGTATTAGCCGTTTATTATCAATTACTGTTTATTGTTATTTTGATGAAAGGATGCATATGGATGCATGTGAAACTGGATCAAAGAAATGCAAACCACCACCACAAACCAGGAGCGAACCAGTGGATTTTCCGATTCACCGAACGGCGCCACCAAGTCACCATCTCCCCTTCGCGATTGAAGAGTTCGGCGTCCCAAATGCCTCGCCTCGGATACCCGGCCATGGCCATCGTTCGGGAAAACGGTAAACCGCCACTGGCTGCTGGGATACCTATCTTTAGACAAAGCATGATATCAATGTGGTATCAATGTAAATATTCCATTACATTATTCCATGATTCCATGATTCCATTATTTATTATAAATATAATATTCCATTATTCCGTTGATATCTCACCCATGTCCCATATCCAATCGGCTGGACACCTGGTGTACCTGGGGGCCGTGCAACATGATCTTTTTGCCGACGCCCTCGGCACAGCCCACCATATCGTATGGAGGCAAGTACCTGGTGCTGCACTGATGCCGGCTGCCGTGGCATCGACAGGCGGGGGGTTTGTCAAAGGAAGGGGTCGGGGGGGTGTGGGAACCTCAACAGTCAAAGCCCAACTGATCTTGAAGTTTGTTGGCAAAAATTGAATGTGCTTGTCCTTGGGGCCACTTCTAGTTTTGAGTTGGCTCCTAAACCCAAGTTCTGTGCAAGTTCACATGAAGTATGCATACTTAGGCATAGTTATGTTACCTAGTATCCCCACACAAATATTTTAGTAGGATGTTACTTTTCTATATTTTCTTGATGGTTGCTAGAGTTGCAACATTTTACAGGAGAAAACAGAACCCGGTGACTGGAAGGATCCCATGACATTCCACATGGTATCGTCACCCAGAAATTGCCAGAAGTTGGTGGTATGTTCACGTTTTTTTCCATGTATAGTAAGCCACCCAAAAAAATTGAAAATATGAAAAGATTCAATTATAATTAATCATTAGTTGTCAATAGTTATTATATGTCTACAGGATTTTACTTCTCAATCTTTTTGGAGCTTGCGCCATAAATCCTCCATGGACCCCCAGGGCACGGCTCGTCAATGAGCACTGGCATCACGCGTTTTCGTGGGGGCACCTCGTTGCGATGACAACATGTTACTGGGGGAAGTCATTTGGAAATAGAATGGGGATAAATATGGGATTTAATCAACTAATATCAACTATCAATGGGGAAAATCATGATTTTCATGGGATTTTATAGTGATTCAATGGGATATGAATGGGATATATCCTCTGGTAAACAGCCACATAGCTATTGAAAATGGCCTAGTAGAAATAGTTGATTTACCCATTAATAGCATGGTGGATCTTTCCATAGTTATGTAAACGTTTACCAGAGGGTAAATGGGATCTATAGTCTATAACCATGATAAATGATGATACATCTGGGTAAATTATGATAATTCACTAACCTGAAATAAGGCCATTTTGGGATGATTCCCCTTACTAAGCATGATTCCAGTGAGGTCGCAGTGAGGTCGTTATAATTTACCCAGATACATGTATTCCTGAGTTTCGGGTCATTTTAACAGAAACTGATGATGATGAACCAGTGTATGGAATGGGGTACTGCAGCTACCCAATTCTCAGGTCCCAACGCCACTACCAGTACTACCCGATTTATCGTAAACGTTTGTCGGGAATCCATTCCCTCATATATATGAAGCCCCCTTCGAAACCATGCTTTGGTATTTGTTTTTTTTGTTGGGTCCATGTGCGGGAGGGTATATAGTGTTGGGGGAAGGATTAGATGATATTGAAATTGCATGTTTTACTTTTTTCTGACAGGGTTTAGGATGTCATGTTCAGTCATGGTATGCCATGCCTATTGCGTGATATTTTAGGATATTCATGTTTGGTATTGCACCTTCTAAAGCAATAGACTAAATATGTTTGCCACTTTTCTAGCAGGATGTTACTGTTCCATCTGCTTGTTGGTGGACATAGTATACCAGTCTAAGTAAATTATGTATAATCAATCACAAAGCTGAAATATCCTGAAATAAGGCAATTTTGAGATAGTTACCCCATACAACCTGTATATCCCCTTATTAATTTACCATAATTCCAGTGACGTCGCACTGATGCGGTTATGATATATCCAGACCAGTATACCATATTATATATACACACATATTGGCTACTAGATATATGCAAATACATACATATACAGTATGCATATATATTATACATATGCATATTGTTTCATAGAGACCACAAAATGCCGCTATGTCTTTGCCACCAGACGCTTCCACCCTTCAAAAGCTGGGGCCGCGAGCCACGCCGAAACCCACCTGTGGCCGAGACCATGGATGTGGATGCGTGGGACCCACGATTCACCCGGTGTTTCACAATGGGATAAAACGATGTATTAGATGATATATATATTTATATATACATAACAACGTTGTTCTAAGGTAATCAAACAAAATATTCTATAGGTTCTAGAATTCACAATGGGATTTCTAGGGTAGATTTGTTTTTTCACTCGCTCCAAGTGTTCTTGGCTCCACATGCACCTGGAAGTTATGCTCCACATCAGATTTTCGGAAAATCCCTGGAGAAGTGTGGTCTATGAGTCCATTTTACAATTATCGAATATATATATATATATATCGTCATATATCATCATGTTTCCAATTGTTCTATCTATTTTGGGCTGGCTTTATGTATACATATATACATATATATATATCTTATAACATTCTTATAACATTATATAACTACATCATCGTATACTCACCAAGCAGTGAAGCAGTGACCATCCATGAGACGATCCTGCGATGATTGTCCATGATTTTCCCATTCGATCCCCATTGAGTTCGGGATCCAGCCACCTTTGATTACCAGAGGGTAGCCATGGTTTCATGCCCCCTCCCTTTGTTCCGCCTGCTCAGGATCATTGTTATCCTGGAAGATGCTCATTGTGGTACTCAGCCTCAGTAGAAATTGCCACCACTTTGCCGCCCCTTGGATAAACATGGCTAGCCTGGACACCGGTAAATCGAGGAGTTTTAATGGCAAAATCGACCATCAATGGATGCAGCTGCAGTGACCTGCAGAATGGGATAGGATCGTTGAGCATCGGATGATTCTTTGCTCTCACGTTTCCCCAACATGAAATTGTTGGTGAAGCAATACTAAACCATCCCCAGATTTACCGATTTATCATATTATACATATATATATATATACATATATATATATATATTATATTAATATCCATTACATATATATATATATATATATATATTATGTATATGATATATATATATATAATATATATATATATATTATATATATATGTGCAATACAAAACATTGACATATGGGTTTATGACATTGCTTTACGAACACCTAACTAGTTCCATTCCACTGAGCCTCCGCGCCAATCTTTCTCTGCAGGAACAGCATCTGCCACTCGACACTCCCTTGGTGCAGTGACTGGTTAGTTAACCAAGTCATAGACGGTCAATGAAGGTGTCCGAAAAGTCATAGGGGTACCCCCAAATCATCTAAGTCATTGAAACCTATGGCTGGTTGGCGGTTTCAACCGTCTTGAAACATATGAAAGTCCATGGGAAGGATGACATCCCATATATGAAATGGAAAATAAAACATGTTCCAAACCACCAACCAGATGGTGACTATCGGTGACTTGGGGCATCCACCATTTTAGGAAACCTCCGATGTTTTTTGGGTTTCGATCCATCCCCAAATCCAGACGACTAAAAACGGGGAAAAAATCGTGTCTGGCTTTATCAAAGAATCGTCAGAAGATGGCAACCTGCTACCTTACCTTGCGTCTTTGGTGTGCAACCTGCTACCTTGTTTCACAGGATTTCATGAAATTTGCGTTGATGTAAATTGGGATTCCGTTTGGTGACTTAGAACTAACATGCGTGCCTTTCCAGCTCAAGAATTCTCCCATGATACTATCCAAATCATTTGCCGCTACCTAAGTTTGTCTGTGTGGTGCCCTGTTCCCCATGACATTGTTCGCTGCTCGTGGAGTTGTGTTTTTTTGTTTTCGAATTCAAAACCAGTGCCAATGTTGTTGCAGTTGTTTCCATAAAAGTTTAATGTGAGACAAGTGAAAATTATCAATCTCCCTTTAAGTTTGCCACCGGAACTTCTGGAAGACTGTGCAGCCATTTATTTCATGTTATTTCCCTGCATTCTTGGTTACAAGTTACAACTACCATTAATTAATTCCACTGGATCAATCATCATGAAATCACCATTCAATCAGCATGTTCCCCAGTTGCTAGTTAAACCATGTTAAACCATCTTAAATTCTTTAAAAAAAAATCTTAAACCAACCGATTTCTGGTGTTTCCCCATCCCCAAAACTGTCATCCAACTCTCCCAGGTCCCCGAACCCATAACTGGAGGTGCTTTCAAAGGAGGGCATCACCTGCGATTCAGCACGAAATCATGGGATTTCCATGGCATTTCCCATGGGATTTCGTTGGCTTCGATGAGATCTCCATTTTTATGATAAATAAATGATGATAGAATTTAAGGTTGCATCAATATATGAAAAAATATATATATATATATATATATCATATATATAAATTGCTCTGATGTGTAGTTTAGCTCCATATTAATGTAGCTTAAATCGCTTCAATATTCGACTCCCTTGGGAATGGCTGCATCATTTCAGCCTGCATCATCCCTGCAATCCCAAAGAGCCCCTGGGAATAATGGCGTTCCCTACTTGTGAAGGTCCTACACATGCAAAGTTGTTCTGATCTTCCAGTATCATGGCTGATGCTATAGATACAATTCTACAATGATATACATCAAACAAACAAATCAAACAACTCGTTTCCCATGTCTGGCCAAAAAACAGCGATGAACGGCACTGGGGAGACCCAGACCGTCTCATGAAAGTCCGCCAGGTAGAGGAAAGGCCGCTGGAACGGATCTCTCAATGCCTTCGGAGACATTCAAAACCAACGAGCCATGAGCATGTACAGTATATACCCTCTGGTAAACAGCCACATAGCTATTGAAAATGGCCATTTATAGTGGATTTGCCCATTGAAAATGGTGATTTTCCATAGCTATGTTAAATTACCAGAGGGTACTTGTAGTAGGCAACACTGGACAGAACATGAAAATAAAATAAAATAAACATGAAATAAACAAAGATTGATAGTCTGTGAAATGAAACAACCACTGCAGCTGGAACGCAGGCCAATCTCTGTGGACACGAACCAATTTAGTTCGATGATTTAACATGATTTAACTAGTATCAATAATGGTGGATTTTCCATAGCTAGGATAGTTTGCTGGATGGTATCTAAGGTAACTATATGGATGAATCATCTGCCACGGTGTGAATTATTTGAGGAGTGGTAGACGAACATCCCAAAATGGATGAAAGTGGCACCACATGACGAATCTACATTCGATGCATTCCGTACAAGTGTTGTGCCGCAAAAGCACTTTCAGAGAATCACATACTTTGAATTCCAACACTCGTTGCGATATGTAAGTAGCAAATCCAGTAGTCTTGAACCACGCTGTGCAAAGAAATCAACCATCAACAATCAACCTAGATTTCAAATTTTGCCATATCCCGTAGTCGATTTGAATACCTCCTATAGCATACAGCACCAAATGATTCAAATATCCTGAAAGAGCTGGGATAAAGAGGAACACTTTTGTATGGCTCAAGCTATTGTGCACCCCACCATGTATCCTTGTACCTGGGACACAGATTCTTGAGATAAAAGTTCCACGTGACTTGTTTTGGTGAAGCAAAAACAATTCCTCATCTTTGCTGCCAAAAATCCAGTTGTCACTTAGTCCGAAAAGAAAAAAAAGTAAACAATAATTATAACCATAGCATACAATAATAAATAAGAACAATAATAATATACAATAATAAATTATACGAATAATATATACAATAATATATAGTTAAAAAAATAATTAGTAATAATAATAATAAGTAATCACTAAAACAAACATGTTCCTTGCCGAAAATGCCAATAGGGACACACCTCCCAGATCCTCGCAGAACGCGACGAACGCGACGAACTGAGCCACCGGGCGTTCACCGGTTGCCGCGTGGGCGCAGCTGCTTGCATCTGCTGATAGCTGGGGATGTCCTGGTGTCCGAGCTTTGAAAGTCAGAAAAAAAAAAAGAGATTGAAAAAAAATGTATATCTATATATTAAACTATATTAATATATTTAAGCAAACATATATTTCACCATTAGACATTGGGGATTGAAGATCATTTCTGTGGATTTAAATCGATTTGACCATCAAAAATTGGATCATTTTGGCTGACACAGCCCGGCAGCTGCACCTCCAACTGGAGTGGATACGGAACAATCTCAGTGAACAAAACGTCCCCGGTCCCCGTGACGGGAACGGAGTGCCAGAAAAAGCCCTGGAAAATGACATGCAAAAGTCATGAAAATTCGTGAAAGATCTCATGAAAAGTAGATGATTTAGAATGGTTGGTAATGTTCTATAAAATTCCTTTTCCAATTTTCAATTGTTGATTTTGTCATTCTTGTCGCCTTTTTGAGGAATATTGAAGATGGCTTGGTAGAACATTCCCCACAGCTATCGTAGAGTACCCAGGGGGTTGTATTCTCCAAGCATTCCGCACATGGTCGTTTGGAAAATAGGTTGATCTTGGTTTTGTGAAATCCATGTGTTTAATTGTGTTTAATCCTGGTTCGATGCTACCGATGTTACCCATTTTGATGGGTTGATTACATCATCTTGACATTTGTTTTCCCCCATTTCCTAACTCAACAATCCCATTTTGAAGTGCTGAAACCGCATTTCCCAAACTCAAAAAGATTGAAAAGTTGGACACCTGGACCTGGAACTTCAGAAGTTCAAAAATCATTGTAAATTCTACTATTCCAATTCCATAAACCTTCCCTATCTTCCAAGTCTGGAAGTTTACCCTGGATATCCCGAGATTATGTACTGTACATGTGTGCGAGTCAATCTGCAGCTTAAGGCGAGTGACGTCCACCTCAGCAATGTCTGGCTGCGTCAAGGGTCTTGGCAGATCTTCCGCCTTCCCGGTGAGAAATGTGGACCGTTGGACCGTTGGCGAAGCTTCACAAAAGAAAGCTTGGAGATCTTAGACTATTTGTGGGGCATACCATCTACATAACAGATAAGTATACTGTATACAGATGTAGTTCTTCAATGGGTTTATCCAACTACTCCCCCTAACATAGATTAGTCATGGAAACCCTGATTGGAACATGTTCCGAACTAAACATATGGCCGATTCACATGGATTCACAGGGTGAGTCTCAGTCTATCTTCATTGGGGGATGATACATTTTGAGTACCGTCTGGTAAACTAACATAGCTATTGAAAATGGCCATTTATAGTGGATTTACCCATTAAACATTGTGATTTTCCATAGTTATGTTAGTTTACCAGAGGGTAGCACATTGAATTATGTCCTTCCACTTGGTCCACTTGTGGCTGAAAATCAACCAATCAACCTACCCGTCGACGTTGTCCCAAATGACGACCGTTGGTGTCCGGCCACCGCTGACAGCTGTCCGTTAACTTGGATATGCTTGAGGGATCCAGAAAAACCAAACAACATTCCCGACACGTTCACAAAATGGTGGAGTAACCACTTGGAAAGGCAGACAAATGTTCAGCAAATCCACGTTAGTGGACGTGATTCCAATTTTCGGATTCCTCATGATACTCACAATCTCTGCAAACAATTGAATGTCCATCCAGAGGAGCAAAGAAACCATATTTCCAAGACCTGGGTTCCTGGGTTTTTAAGGCAATCTGGGAATGATTGCGGAATCCCCGCTGACCTGGTGATGAACTCCTTCTACCCTCTAGTTATTTAACATAGCCATGGAAAATGGCCCATTTATAGATGGTTTACCTATTAAAAATGGTGATTTTCCATGGCTATGTTAAATAACCAGATGGTAATTGATATTGTGAATTCATTTTTGCCATGCCCACATCATCCTGGTGCTCTCACCTTGAATAACTCGCTGGCATCTTTTTTGCTGCCACTCGCCATGGCCTCCGATATTTTTCTGCAGCAGTTTACACAACCGGTAGAAACTCATACCCTCTGAATCCCTCTGGTAATTTAACATAGCTATTGAAAATGGCAATTTATAGTTGATTTTCCCATTAAAAATTGTGATTTTCCATAGTCATGTTAGTTTACCAGAGGGTACCCCCCACGGAAAATCCTCCAGTTTACCACGGAACATGGCTATGGAAATTCCATCGGGTTTCCCCGATGAACGATCTACATCCATGGTGGGGCTTTTCCGAGGTCCAGACTGACAGCAGCTCGTTCACCACTAGTGCTGATTCACCTGGGCCGCTGGCAACGGCAAATCCATCATTACCCTCTGGTAAACTAACATAGCTATTGAAAATGACCATTTATAGTGAGTTTTCCCATTGAAAATTGTTATTTTCCATAGTTATGTTAGTTTACCAGAGGGTAGTATAGTTGATTTTCCCAAGACGCCTCCATGGGGGATGTTCCAGCCAGCCATGTTTGATGACACATGGGAGGGGAGCAAAAAAAATCACGCACTCCTTTGGACTTTACTTGACGGTTTTTGGAAGAAATACACTCTGCTTAGCGGCTAATCATGGCTAATCTAACCTGGCAATGGACAAGCACTCATTTTCACCCGTGCTTTCCTATTAAATATGTTTTTTTTATGATCACATGTGGCTGCTGGAGAGAAAAAATAGTCAGTTGATCTCCATCTGTCGTGATAGCACCCTGTCATGGGCCATCCAAATAACACAGTAGTAGACCCGTGGGCTTTCTGCAACCATCCCCAATAGAGCTTTATGAAATTGCTATACCCCTAGGGCCCTGGGATGACTTAAACATCACCCCCAAACGCTTGGCTTGTGGGATGGTTTATATACTATTGGGTTTACCGTTTACCACATTATTCTTGCATTGCCTGAAAGGATTCGCATTGATTCTGACATTTGCTGGTTCCGAGCAGGTCTTGAATTTGCACTAGCAAATCTGAAGTCTGACCTATGCACGCAAGAATCGTCGACTCTCAGGATTTTGAAATGGGGTCCCCAGAAGATCCAAGAAGCCACAAAACTGCAATGGTATAGTTTGGATGGATATCTGGCCCTGACTTTTTATGGATGTCTCTGTTTGGATGGGTCCTCACCTTCGGGGACCCAAGCTAGTTCTGGAGCCGGCCACCACCCACAGACCCACTGGACCAGGCCTTTCAATTTGGAAGGGTCCAGCAAAGACTGATATTCCAACAGCTGCTTCTGTCGTTCAGAAGGACCTTGCACCTGTGGCCACGGTTCCGGTAGTGGAACCATTGTTTGTAGGTTACATCCCCTGTTTCTGTACAGGCTATAAATGGCCACAAAATGATTGTAGTTGCCAAAGAAAATCATGCCATTTACAGCTTGGGCACCATCTTGACATGAGTTTGTCTGAAGATTTAGGGGAAAACATGTAAAACTCACACATGTAATACATACAAGGATCCTTTTGGGTAACTCTGCACAAGGGTTCCCTGAAACAAACTCACAAGACCTCACAAGGATCCTCCCAGGCAGTTCACATGTTTTTTTTCCTGCCAAAACCAAGTGGTTTATCATCATTTTCCCTACTAGGATTTAGCCATTTACGGGGGATCTTTCCATTTTCGGATATTTTCGCACACACCCACGCACGTAGCTCTGTCATCACAGTCACTGCCCTGTTTGTTGATGGATGTTGTGGGTCCGGTCCTTTTTTACCTTTTTTTCGGATATCCATATGTTTCATCCACCTACTTCAAATAATGTTCTACAATGTGAGGCCCCCCAGTTATAAGTTGGTTTATAAGCCCCAGTAACTATAGTTATAAGTCCCATAAACCATAGTTATTGGAGTTATAAACCAACTTAGCTATCTTGGGGGCCTCACATTGTATGTTTCATTGGTTGGATGCGTAGATAGGTCAATATTTTGCTTACCCAAACGCCCAAAACATACGGAAATATTGACCTATCCATGGGTCCTAAAAAAGGACCTGAGATGTGGACAATCCATAGGGGTTTTGTACATCCCCATAGATCTCTTTCAAATATGTACATACAATATAATATAATATTGTATTATATATATTATATATATATGTGCCTATATGTGTATATATAGATACCAATGCATATATATATATACATACACTTATACTGTATATATGTTGAATATATAATATACATCACCACCAATTACAGTAGCGGTCACAACATCAGAACAGCCTCTGGAAGGCTGCCGATCTCCTTGGGAGGTGGCAAGACCTGAAAAAGTTGCACCAGGACGAGGCGGTAACCAGTAAGGGAGATCGGAAAATCATGGGAAAATGCTAGGGATTTAACTTGATTTCAAACAACAACAACAACAACAACAACAACAACAACATCAGAAATGATTGGAGATAGTGAATTAATGTGATTTATATAACTGGTGAATTGGTGATTTATATAATTAACTGAGTTATAACTTAACTGATTTAACCGCCAAAGAATGGGATTTAATTGCGGTTTACGAAGGGTTAGTTGATAGTTGATTCATATGTATGCACACTGTTGATTGACTATCGTGGAGAGTCACATTCCAATTAAACTAACACAAAAATATATGGAACACCCATCATGTGCATGTTTATTCACTTTCCGAAAGGGAAACCCATGTAGTTTCTTCATATCTATGTTAGCTGACCCCAGGGTAGATCATAGGATATTGGACGACCCGGCAATGTCTCGTGCACCACCCGTATGGACTAACTGTGATTGGAAAGACTAAGATCTTGAGATATTGGATGAGTTGTCACATGTCCTTCCTGAAACTCTGCATGTATTCAACGATGACCCACCCTAATAGAAAATAGGAAAATTGGATGTGGCATTGTCCAATCTCTTATGCACCTGAATATGTAGCCATGTATTTAGGAATGAGGATATTCTTTACCTAAGCCAGTATAAACAAGTGGCCATGTATGGCGAATGCGGTTATTAAAGCATTTAATTTTCGACCATATCTTTCAGGCAACCCCAAGTGTCAGATGGGAGGACTTTCGAACACGACGAGGCCACTTCGCTATACCATCTGGTAATCTAACATTGAACATCACCGTTTTGTATAGGTGCCAAATCAACTATATTTATAAATTGCCATTTTCAACAGCTATGTCAAATTACCCAGAGATCCCAGAGTTTTGTCTAGGGAGGTTTAGGATTCCGAAATCGAGCATGGAGCCTTTTTAACTGTCAGCAGCTCGGTTAAGAAAATCACCTGAAAAAATCTTTGGCTGCACTGCTCACTGCACTGCATACTATCTATCATCACCCTGACGGATCCATGGTGCTGCTATATAATATATGGTGTGCCATGGATCCCATCCACAAAAACCCCAGTCATGTTAGCATTAATATACCAGCACCATGGATCCTATGGTCCTATGGATCCTATGGATCCTATGGGTCATGCTCCTTCACCTTAAGTTTTCTCTCCCAAAACCGAGATCTCCGGCGTCCAGAAGTTTGGGCTCCTGCTTCGCACACCTTGGAGTTTCAGCGCGCAAAACACACATCACCAGACGTTGAGTTGTGTTGGAAGATTTACAAACCGGAAACCTATGGAAACATCTCAAAACATTGATATAACTGGAATATAATGATTCATTATGATCATACATTCAAATAAATTAAATAAAACATCTCAAAACATTCTCCCAACACAGGCTTGTTGTTGCTCGAGCTTTCCCTCCGAAACATCCGTGACCGTCAGGTCGGATTCTGGGATCCAACAGCGGAACTCGCAAATCACTTGGGCCAACCATGGGACATCATGTCGTTTCCACATGGACCAAATGTTTCCCTGAACTTTCCCAAAGATGACGTATATGGCAAGTAGCTAAGTAGTTGCATGCCCATCCGTTGTGCGGGCAGCAATTGCGAAAAACCCCTTCTAAAAATCTTGTTGATTCTTTGATCCCCTTCAAAAACCTAAAATTACTTGGTGGTTTCAAACCCTTGAAAGATACAGTAAGTTACCCTCTGGTAAACTAACATAGCTATGGAAAATCACCATCTTTAATAGGTAAAACAATTATAAATGGGCCATTTTCAATAGCTATGTTAGTCATTACCAGAGGGTAACCATCATGTTTCGTCAGTTTTCGTCATTTGGGATCATCATCCCATGTGTTGCAGCTATCGCCGTGCGGCAACTGAGGCAATCACCAATCAGTCAGAAAGCTGATGTCCTGTCGCTACCATTACTATAGCATGAGACACCAAAAACTGAGAATATATCAGGATTATATGGCGATTATATGGTGATTATAGGTCGATTATATGGTGATTGATCATATGGTGATTAATTATATGGTGACTGATCATATGGTGATTAATTATATGGTGACTGATCATATGGTGATTAATTATATGGTGACTGATCATATGGTGATTAATTATATGGTGATTATATGTTGGTGATTAATTACATGGTGATTATATGGTGGTGATTAATTATATGGTGATTATATGGTGATTCTCTGGCGATTATATGGGGATTATATGGGGATTATATGATGATTATATGGGGATTGAGGATTATATGGGGATTATATATATATACATGGGATTAACGAAACAACACCGAACAACAGCAAACAGCGGCAAACAACGAACAAGGGCAACAAAATGCAACAAAAAAAACATCAAACAATAGAAAACAAGAAGCAGCAACAACAAGAAAAGGCAAACAACAACAAACAATGTAATTAACAAAAATATGAGAGTATTCCACCCACAAAAAAACAAGATAAACTCAAAATTTCAAAGGACTTTAATGGAAACACAATCTTCCTAATTTTTCATGGAAGTACCTCCTATTGCCACTGAAATTTTCTGGGAGTCAAAATCGCCCTTCATTGAACTTCCTAAATGATGTACAGGCATTGTCTGGTGTTCACAATGGAGTAACCCAATGGATGGTAAAATTTACCCTCTAGCAATCTAACCTGGGAAAATCCCCCACTTCTGATGTCCCGGCTCCAAACTAGATCACCATCATGAAAATGGCCCAAATTAGTGTGGCCCTTTGGACCAAACAAATGCCCTGCATCTAAGGTCTGACCCTGGAGACTCAAAAAAAAGTGGGATTCAAAATTATCATATTTGATTGCAAGAAGGATGGCACATTGCGAGTCCAAGTAGAAAAATTGTGCCCTCCATTGCTGGAATGGCAGCTTACGTGGTACACAGAAAAACATGAGCTTCCTTTACCTCAGGACCATGGCACCAAAGTCATGGTCTCTTTGCTATGGAAAACCACTATGTTTAACAGATTACTATGGAAAAAACACCATTTTGTTATTGTTCACAACGGTAAATTATCTGTACATGGGCAGTGGTTTCCAGTTCGCAAACTGTAGCAAATTACCAGAGGCTAATTCCCATTACTATCCCCCATGAAATCGTTACTTAAATCCCATTCAGAAAATCCCCATGGAAATTCCGATTGATTCAATCCCAAGAAATCCCATTCAACCCGAATAAATCTCCAAGAAATCCCCAATTTTCTTGGACAAAAACAGCCACCATTTCTTGCCGCACCCAGCCCGGTTGTCCCAATGTTTGCCTCGTTGACTTTCAGCTGTTGCTCCTCAGAGAGTCGAAACAGCCTCACCAGCGCCTGTGGCACCGTTTGGTCAACGGTTTTTTTTCCATGGATGATGATAAACTGATGATATGATATGTATATAATATACAATATAATATACAATAATATATATATAATGTATAATATATAATATATAATTTATAATATAATATATATATAATGTATAATATATAATAAATAATTTATAATATAATATATATATAATGTAAAATATATAATATATAATTTATAATATAATATATATATAATGTATAATATATAATATATAATTTATAAAATATAA
>Ga0126342_10004002_pt1 | contig 24800 bp, 16 predicted proteins | sample Cyp1metagenome_FD_92528 | JGI IMG/M metagenome (GOLD analysis project Ga0126342, IMG submission 92528) | Coral microbial communities from Lord Howe Island, Old Settlement Bay, Australia - Cyphastrea 1 metagenome | ecosystem: Host-associated > Invertebrates > Cnidaria > Coral ...
AAATGTGCTTCGCGCCACAACGGCGTGCACTTTTTGGACATCTCAACTTCCAAAAGTGGTCCGAACCCCTGGTGTTTTTAACATTTTGACTTCGAAATGTGCTTCGCGCCACAACGGCGTGCACATTTTCGACATCTCAACTTCCAAAAGTGGTCCGACCATGGTGTGTTTTGTACATTTTGACTTGGAAATGTGCTTCGCGCGACAACGGCGTGCACTTTTTCGACATCTCAACTTCCAAAAGACAATGGTGTGTTTTGTACATTTTGACTTGGAAATGTGCTTCGCGCCACAACGGCGTGCACTTTTTCGACATCTCAACTTCCAAAAGTGGTCCGACCATGGTGTGTTTTGTACATTTTCACTTGGAAATATGCTTCGAGCCACAAGGGCGTGCACTTTTTCGACATCTCAACTTCCAAAAGCGGTCCGGAGCTGAGGTGCTTTGTACATTTTGACTTGCAAATGTGCTTTGCGCCACAACGGCGTGCAATTTTTCATCTCTCATCTGGCCAGCTGGCTCCGCACCCGCCGCTTTAGCGAGCCTACTTTTCAACCCTCCAGAGCCACAAAACCAGGAAAAAAACACGGTGTTTCGCGACTTTCCTACCTTTTCGCGCACCTGTATCTTCTTTCTTCTGATCTTTTCTCTTCTGACTCTTCTCCCTGCTGACTGCTTGTTCATCTCTCCATATTGTCGGAAGTTTGACTTCCAAACTTCCTTCGATGAATACATATATTGTTCTTGGCAAAAGTGAACTCCCACTGTGTGAAGTGACAGGGAACCTTGAGGAGCGATAACCCCTAAACTGATGACCATGGAATCAGTATCATGTTTAGACCGTCACACATATGAGATATTATCCTATGAATAAAATATCTAGGGTATACTATATATATATATCCTATATGATATGTATATTGCCTCCTATGGGATATTCATATCATATAGATGTCTCTATGATGATCTTATCCAATCTTACCCAATGTGGGTGATCCACGCCGAGCTAAGGATGCGGCCGTCCCCCTGACTCCACATGGCGGACGTGGCGCGTTCCGCAGCTCGTCCTCGCTGCGGCGATTCTACGATGCCTGCCAGGGCAAGAATGGACGGATGGTGCCGCGACATGAGAATTTCTAGGTCAACCTTGGGATGGGTAGAAACTATCCTCTGGAAAATTGACATAGACCCTGAAAAGAATTTGTTTTTGGTGGAAACTAATCTTCCAAACCCTATCTGGTCTATTTGATTTACTGGAGGGTAATCCTTGAATCTGTTGCGATTTCAATAGGAATATATGTACTAAGCAGCTCAGAATTCGATTTGTTGCAGGGTATCCAAGATTGGCAATGATTTGAGGATTATCCAATGATTAATGATGATTTACTTATGAGATGGTGGTGTTCCATAGTTAGGTTAATTTTCCAGAGGGTATCATGGAGATCTCATGAGGATAATTCACAATGGTGAATAATTATTATCAATAATCAAATTTTGGTTTATCGTGATTATTTGATGAATATTGGGATTTAACCAATGAAGATGATGATTTAATGGAATGTGATGGGGACGTAACTAGGATATAGTGTGATGTAACTAGGATATAGTGCCCCCGTCCTACGCGATTGAAATTGGGAGATGTTTCGAGCATTTGATCAAGGGTGGCATCCGTTGCGTCTCCACTTGCATGCCGTCATTGACGAGCATCAGATACGACCGGCTGCACATGAGTGATTTGCCTTTCAACAGGACCTTGATGATTAAGTACCTGAAGTCAGTTGCAAGGGCACACATCATTGTGATGCAAATCGAGCAGCTCGAGTCGACTCCCCGGGAGAAAGTTTCCTTCCTCGACCCCGATCCGGAGGAGAGAATGAAAATCGTGTACCAGTACCCCAACTTGGCACAGTTTAAGTTTGCTCTCTCAAAGACCCCTCAAGTGCCAACAAATACAAGGACTGTAATTGGAATATGTAGCCAACGGTCAAATATGGCTAGCTGGGAATCCCCAAACTAAATGGAGGTTTAAATAGCTGGAAAACGTGGTATAAATGAATGCATAAAGGGGGCGTTTTGGTGCTTGCCTCGACCTGATGGTGCTACGGCAAATTGACCACGAGAAATAGGTGAAAAAACCAAGAAGGGATCCTGCAAAAATAGGAGGTACTTGCAGTTTCTCGTCATTTTCATGGGGTAGTATGTATCCAGGTAAACTATGTATGGCACCTTAGTTGTTGATTATTAGAGTTGGGTACCCCACATGGTTTAAATGAGTTACCCTACCTGGTTTTAAAGGGATGGTTGTCAACCATAGTTATAGGAATACCACAAGATACTTACAAATTAACCAGGATAATGCGATAGGAATTGGAGAATCACTTCCCCAGAATGTGGGTTAATAGGGAATGGGTGGAAACTAATCCCTTCGTTGATTTTGCTATGGAACATAACAACAGCAAAATGGTGATTTCCTGGAATGGAGGTACCCCAAAATGATCCAAAATGGATGGTTTATAATGGAAAATCCCATTAAAATGAATGATTTGGGGGTACCCCTATTCTAGGAAACCCCCAAATATGTTTTTTGGTTGTGGACTACCAAAAATTGACCATGAGTAGATCATTGTGGTAAGTCGTAGGTTCATAGGCAAAGAAATATTGACAAACTGCGGAAGATCACACGCCGCTGACAACTCACTTTTTGTGAGGGGTACAGGATGGGGCCCCCTAGTTATAGTAAGTTGGTTTATAAACCCCATTAACCATAGTTATCTATATATAGCTATATCTACCATAAACCATAGTTAAACCACTTATAAACCAACTGAACGCTATCGACTGGGGGCCCCATCCTGTATTAAATGTACCAATTCCAATCCCATTTGTCCTGATTCGGACGCCCCTAGTAGCCCCTGAAAACTTCAGAAGCGCTGCCATATCTCACGTAGATTTGTTCGGAAATGTGGGATTTACCCTCCGGTTATTTAACATAGCCATGGAAAATGGTCCATTTATAGATGAATTTCCCAGCTAGAAACCTCCATTTATAAGGGATTTTCCATGGCTATGTTAGTCATAACCAGATGGTACTTCAATGTATGGTTGTTTTAATTGGGACAAAGAGGTTTGAAAAACTAGATCTTGGGGTATCCTATTTTGGGAGCCATGTGTTCTTCCAAGATGTGTTCTTCCGCAATCTGTTTGTTTTCTAGCCAAATTGACTATTCGAAATTTGTATTTATATGAATTGTTAAATTCAACTCACATATAGAACACATATAGAAAGATACCCACCATTTAGAATGTTTAGCCATTGCCACATTCTCAACATGTCTCAACTAAAAATAAAATTGTTTTTTTTCTCCTGGGTAACCCATGGTGAAAGGCAGTTCATGGTTATGAGGTCGGGCCAAAAACGTCTCAGGTGCAGATAGATGTGAACTTGCAGGGCGCAGGCTGGATTGGAGAGTTCACCCCTGGTGGTTGACGTGGATACCACATTGTGATTTAATGAACAGAAATGGAGGGGGTGGAACAAGTGGAACAACAGAGAAATTGGGATTTAAACCGCTTCCAACATCATAGCTTTGAAAAATAAACGATCGAATCTGCAGACCGAAGAAATCACCGGCGAAAAAGGGTTGACCTTGCTTCAAACTACTGGAGATACAGTGAAATGACTGGTAATGTCTACCCGGCCTGGTAAACGTTTACAGTTTGCTATTGGAAATGGTCATAGAAATAGTTGATCTTCCCAATAAAACTGGTGATTTTCCAGTTCGCCAACTGTTAGTTTACCAGAGGGTCTACTGGAAAAATATGGATTGTATATCGCGAATTCTGCATTGCTAGCTTTTTGGATCACCAAGAATCCATCCAAATGAATAGACCAGACAGACCTTGCAGGATGGGACCCCCTAGTTATGTTTGTTGGTTTAGAAACCCCATGAATACCATAGTTATCTACGTAACGTGGTCTCCCGTTGTGGCGCGGTGTGAATTTTGTGCACAAATTGTGGCGCGGTGGCCATTTTGGATCGTAATGTGGTCTCCCATTGTGGCGCGGTGCGAATTTTGTGCAGAAAGTGGGCTGCCGTTGTGGCGCTGTGGCCATTTTGGATCGTTACGTGGTCCTTCGCTGCGGCGAAGCCCCAGAAAGTTGCCAACAACCCGAGCGCAGCGATGCAGTTGCAAGCAGGAAAGCTTCTTCCTCAGCTTCATCCTCCTCCGCATCGTCTGGAAGTGACAGTGAATCGGAACAGAAACCTTTGGATGTTTTGCGAGACAGCTCTTCAGAGTCTGACATGGAACCAGCACCAGCAAGTGCGCGTGGACAATGTGGACTTATTGTCTGCGTCAATTTCCCAGTACCGTTGAAGAGCGCAGAGCTGCGAACTTGCTTCTTCCAGAGGAGATGGGCAAGGAGACTTTTGGTCACGCAATTTGTTCGTAATATCTGCCATAAACCATGGAATTCAGCCACTTATAACCCAACTGAACGCTATCGACTGGGGGCCCCATCCTGTAGTCTTTTCCACATTTTTAAGAACGCCCCGGTGGCGCGATGCTCAACTAACCAACTTGGCATCGACGCAGTAAAAGATAGAGAAAGCCACCTCCTCAATTGTACCAGATGGTTGAATTTAGTCTAGGGCTCAGGCTAAGCTAGGAGTATAGTTCCCAGGGTGAGATTGGGATACGGTGGATTTTGCGGTATGTTGTTGGGTAGTGACTTTCGTAGCAATCAAACCATGGGTTTCGATCGACAAGAACATCGGTGTACTCCAGGGTTTTTGAAAAGAATGCACTATTGATATATGTGACAAACAATCAAAAATCATAAAATAAATCTTTTTTCACCATTTTTCACCACATTTTTTATTTTTCAAAGAAATCGGAATTTATGTGGTGAAAAATGGGCTCACCAAAGCTCCGGCGGACACCGATTTACAGAAAAGGCCTCCGTTTCCTGCCAGATGATGTTAGCAGATTATATGCAGAGCCCCCACAAGGTTTGTATCTTTGATGTGTTAGATAAGTTAGAACAAGGTGTTACGCACAGATGCAAAACTAAAGCAAGTAATTGCGATAACATATGGCTCCAAAAGGAGAAGCCTTTGACACCTAGGGATGGTTTGGTGTTGCATACTCAAGGATGTGTCAAAAGTCATTCCCTTGAAAAGCTAGCACATGGAAGTGGAAATTTCGATTTGTTCACTGGAAAATAGTCCAAGCAACATGCTTGGGGGTCAGGAGTTCCGCTGCCGTCAAGTTTTGAAAAGCCATGGTAGAAGTTGACTTGGCCTTGTGTTATTCCAAATCATTTGAGGTTTTTGGGAAAATAGCATACCCATGCAATTCCATTGTTTTTCACCCATTTCCCAACAATCGCCTCATCAAATGGGCCCGTTCCTCCATTTTTTTGGCCCGGTTCCGATCTACCCATGGTGACAGGCGAATGCAACATGAACCACTCTGGAGCTTTCTGTTCGCCCTTCTCCTGTGCGGTGGTCTTTGAGACACTTGGAATTTGGGAATTCCTGGAATTCCTGGATGAATTCAAAATGGAGGTTTCCAAAGTCATGGGGGTACCCCAATAGCTGGATGGTTTATTTCATGGAAAATCCTATTAAGATATACTAAAATATGGATGCAAACTGGGGATAGCCCTATTTTAGGAAACCACCAAATGAGGATCTAAGCCCTTAGCAAAAAAAAGAACATGGGATGAGATTTCATCGGGGTTTGGAGGGGACTTCAAACTGGGCATGAAATCGCCAGTCACAAGGGGTCGACGGGGTGCCCATGTCGGAATGGATCCAGTGATCAACGCCGATGTCGATCATGAACATGGAGTTTATGTAACTCAAATTTAAGGCTCCTTCTATGAGGAAAATGACTGAAAACGATGATCAGTCTGGGTAAATTATAACGACCTCACTGTTCTCCCTCACTGGAATCATGGTTAGTAAGGGAAATCATACCCAAATGGCCGAACTATTCAGGTTAGTGAAATATTATAATTTACCCAGATCAATGATCTGGCGCATCATTTCTTGGGGGGGGCATTTCCAGACAAATCCAGTCATGACTTGCTACAAACAGTGGCCGATCATCACTGTGGCCGATCTGATCCTTGAATTCCTTGATGAACTCACCAGCCTCGTTTTTTTCAAAGTTTGGACTGGGGGAATCATCCCAAGTCCACTTGGACTTGCTGATGATGTTCTCTCTCAAAAACAATGGGAAATCCACCATTGAAATAGGGGGAATCGAGCCAGGGAATCTCTTGTATTTCTTTAGGGGTGTGTTGAAATGAGCAAATCCAAGAAATGAGCCGCTCAGGATATGTTTCTTTCGCAGGAAGAAATCCAAAAACATCCCATGGGCTCATATATGATTAATATATGGTTAATATACGGTTAATATATGGTTAATATATTCTTAATTCGCCCAGACTCATAGTGTTTCAGCAAAAAAATATTGACTCCTGAGGAAATGGATCTTGTCCGCCCAGTACTTCGTTCAGCACTTCCCGCACTGTGTCTCGGCAAAAGATCCTCATTATCTTGCAAAACATTCTCGGCAGGAAAAAACTGGTGGCTAAAAGTCACCAATGGTAGATTTCACAGACAAACTTGAGCAGTTAACATGATTTGACCATAAACAACTGTGATTTCACCAAACGTGGTAGCATTCACAGGGGTTCAATCACCATCAAGTAAGGGCACACCTCGTGGCTTTGTTCTGGGGTGGTAGTCAATGCCTTGACCCATACCTGATATTTGGGATATTGTGTTCTTTCAAGCGGTTGAGCCACTTAATGTGGATGTTAACCGTTTGAATTTGAATGGTTTAATCGTTTAATGCTTGGAATTGCCTGGATATGTTTTTCAATGTGGGACTTCAAACTGCCACTCTTCGATTACCAGATGGTCTGACTTTTCATTGCGAAATCCTGTGACGATTTCTCTGTTTTGCAACCAATTCACCATGAGTTGACATGTGGCGGTTTACTGAAATAGGGGTACCCCTAGTTCTCATCCATTTGTAGATGGCATTTTCCATTCTAAACCAACCATTTTGGATACCCCCATTTTAGGAAACCTCCATGTGTTCCAGAAAAAACGTGGGTTTTCTGCTTCATAGCTTCATCCCCGGATTCATGAACCCTTGATGAACCCTGAAAAAAGGGTAACCCACAAGAGTGACATGGGGCTCATTCAAGTGGATGTGGGTCAAAATGGAAGACCTAGGGGACCACAGATGTTAGTCTAGTTTAGTACTAACCATCCAATTATTGGGGTACCTAATTTTGACCCATACCCAAGCTGACTCCCTCATTGAAAGTCTTGGGGTCAAGATTTATCCGAGTTGACACTATAGTTTTTTTGAGTCAGAACCATACTTCAGCGCCATTTGGACAAGCCATGTTGAGATCCCGAATACTCTATCGGTGATTTTCTACCGTGGTGTACCCAATATTACCCGTCCCCCAAAGGTAAGTTCGGACGCTTAATCATTGGTCATGGTCTTACCACACTGCACTGTTTTCTTGGTGATGTTGATATTTGTTCAATAATCTTCAATACCTCGTGAAACACCCCCTGTTGATACCCCCTTATCTTGTCATGTTTGTGTATCTTGTGCTACTACAACCAACGGGGGGGGGTCGCAGGTTCTTCCTTTGCTCTGCAACCCTGTGTGTGGCAAAATGCTGCAACGATGTTCCTGGCCTGCATTGAGTAGGGGTCCCGTACCATCCACGTATGGTAAATATCCATAATGAGATATAATGAGTATATAAACATGTTACGTATGATTTATTTATAATATACATATATATATATAGAAATATGTATATATATATATACGACAATATAGTTTCATCATATACTTCACAAAATCATCGAAGTGTAGGTATGCCTATACACTACATGGACAGTATGGTAGCCATGTTGCCTGGCAAATTGTGGTTCCCCATTTCTTCACCAGTAAACAGACGAAGGCTTGACGAAGGCATCGACTCAGTTTAGACTGTGGCATGTCAGATCATCAATAGCCACAACATCAGCAAATCCTACTGGCATTCAAAATGATTTCAAGCAAATAATATCGCCATGTTTGATGATTGAATGATCATTGCTAATCATTACATATCCCTTCTATCTCCAATCCGCAATCTTTGCTGGTTTAAACCCATTGTTCTTCTCGTTCGACTCTTGAACCCCCATCTTTATATACACATGTTTCCTGAGTAATTCTCATTAAATCTCCACGTTTAACCACCTTTGGCTGCTTGAATCCGCATTTCTTATGGGGGTTGTCACCATGGTTCTACCCATTTTATCACCACTGCAGCATCACCAAGTAGGTTATATGTCCCATTAAATCCCATCATTTGTGTATAATACCCATATTATATCATATAAAGTCCCATTATATCATACCTTATTAAACTCCCATATTAAACGCCCACCAATTAAAGTCCAATTAGATCATCACTCTTGGATTTGACCCATCCATACCCATCCCCCAAGGGTCTATAACTTGTCCACTCCAGGCAGCGGCAGGTTTCGCTCGAGGCGTTGCTGGAAGTGTTTGACGTCCTCGAAATGGTGGACGAGGAGGTCGATCTGTCGCCGGAGGCACCGTGGTGACGGGTACCCTTGGTCGACAGCGAAAAACCATGGAGTTGACGGTGGAACATGTGGGAATTTTGCATGAAAAATGAGGATTTAGGAATTACATGAATTTACATGACATCTGACAATTGTATATCCCATAGGATCCATGGTGCTGCTATAGATGGTAACATTTACCATCAATATACTCCAAATGTTAGCATATATACCATACATGGATCCTTTGGGATATGAGATGAAAAGTTGTTATATGATGTTTTTTGAATATGTAGATCGACGTAAGAATTTGACCAGGGAGGACATGTGTATAAGCAAGTGAATTTAAGCACCAACAAATGCGGATTTCACCATGTGTTGTTAGACAACTAGCCACGTCAAAAATTGGAATCGAATAATTATGATAAAGTGCCGGGTTGCGCCAGTTGTATTTGGGGCGTTTAGAGAAACCCTCAGTATCTAACCATGTCTAACCACAAAAATATAGAAAGGGGGAAGCACCAAACACATGGGGATTTGCACGTGGAAATGTGGAGACGGGGTTTGATCACCAGGAGACTGAAAGACGAAAGGTGGATTGAATGATTTAATCTTGGGGATGTGAAGAATCAACTAGAGAAATGAGATTTAGTTGATTGTAGCAATATTAAATATAGAGATTGTTGAATATATTGTTGAATATATTGTTGAATATATTGTTGAATATATTGGTGCAGTTGGCTCTATTTAGCAGTGAAAAATCAAACAAAGAGATACATATAGAGCCAACTGTTTGTAGCTCTTTGCAAATCTTTGTACGTTATATTCCGCTCTAAAAATTTGGAATCTTCATTGTAATGGTTCAAGAAATCAACTGGCCACTATAAACATGGGTGCTCCAACCCATTGTAGGCAAAAGATAGCCACTAGGTTGGCCCACCTAGTATGTAGAGTGTTGGGAGCACCTGATAGGCACTGAATTGCCCAAAAATCACCTCCTAGGGGGAAAAAACAAGAATAACAATTGAATGTCCTGCAGAATTGTGAGTGCCCAATTTGCTTTGTCAACCTTGGATAGTTTATGATAGTACCTCCTTGGATGTTGCCAGTTTGATGGGAGGATGATCCCCAATTGGCATGCATATATTTTTCAGGTAGCTGAAGCACCAGGCCATGGCTTCGCCAAGGCGGTGATCCTTTTTGCGCCGCGTAACTTCCTTCAGCAAAACGGATGTACCAGCGTTGATTTCCGGAGCTGCATCGAGAAGTTTCTCGGAGAAATTGACCTGAATCCCATAGGATCCATGTATGGTATATATGCTAACATTTGGGGTATATTGATGGTAAATGTTACCATATATAGCAGCACCATGGATCCTATGGGATTCAGGTCTGCTCTGCATGTCGTATCACGTATAACGTCGTCTCCTCCACAGGCATTCGAATACATCAAGGCACAGGAGAACACGACGGGACTGTGACTGCATTCTTTGCATTTCACTGTGCTATACCAAGCAGATCGATCACTGAAGACCGAGGCAAGCAACAATCCGCCATTCAATAGGATCAACAACTATTAAATCCATTACGTCCCATTTACCTATAAATTCCCATTAAATGCCATTATAGACTATATATATAATATATATTTGTATTTCTTTATTCATATAATTATATATATATATATATGTATATAAGTAAGTATTTATATATATATATATATATTTAAATATAAGTATTTATATATATATATTTATTTATATTGAACCCCCACCAACTCCCCCTTCAACCCCCATTCTTCTTGGTGAAAAAAAGGACAGCGCCGGCGTTTCCAGGTGGAAAATCTCCTCCAAGCCATCCATCACCTCGGAAAGGATGAATTGCAGCCTGGTTGAGCAGTTTTCCTGGGAAAATCATCGGAAAAGCCATGGGAAAAGCCATGGGAAACTCATGGAAAAGCCCTTGAAAATGGTGGTTTATAGCTGGGAAATGCGAAATGCATCCGCAGTAAACTGATAATCGTTGTTCCAATTTGTTCCAATTATTGATAATCATTGATCATTTTTAGGAAATCATTGATAATCTATGATAATCTATGTTACAATCTATTTATTTATTGGGATCATATATGATGATCATTGATGATCCAGAGTAAAACCATCCCCGATCTGAGTTTATTATTAGGTACAGCATGATACAACCTTGGTTGAAGCATAATAACCTTGGCGTTAATCATCTATAAATAGGAATGTATTGGGGATAAATTAGGGAGGTAGCCAACAAGAGTCCGTATATATATATATATTATTTTATACATATATATATTATTTTATATATATATATATTTATTATTATTATGTAAACAATATGATTTTGATCTTTGGAGGTTTCCTAAAATATGGGTGCCCCCAAATCATGTATTTAAATTAGATGTTCTATTATAAACCATCCATTTTGGGGTACACCCCATTTCAGGAAACCTTCATTTGAGCCATTTTCCATAGTTATGTAAACGTTTACCAGAGGGTAGTGTAATGAGATGAGATATGGTGTTTTTTCATGGCTCAGTTGACCCCGGTTGATGACTATTGCCATGAACATGGGAACATGATGGGGTTTATACTGGGGTATACACCGCCAATGAATATTTATAGGCAAAGATCCCGGTTGATTGGTTTCCAAACATGCAAATTTAGCCATTTAGGGTGGGTTTTAAAGGTTTAATCATCAAACATATGTGGATATGATATATCATGTGATTGATATGAGTGATAAATGATGGTTAGTGGATGATTATCAAAAAACAACTCATTGACTAATCCCATGTCGCGATCCAATTAAAGACGCCTGGTGTGGAACCCCAACTCAAATGGATGTAGTTGCCGGTGAAACATCAACAGTTGTTGTAGATGCTCCCTTAAGTTCCCGAAATTGGACGAAAACAACAAATGTACAGCCTATTTACAAAGTGAGGCTCCCCAGTTATAAGTTGGTTTAGTTTCAGCCCACTATGGTTTTATCCCTCTAATCCCCCTAGTTAACTACTTCATGTGCATCAACTTAGCTAACATACATCAGCTATATCAACTATATCCCTTCATGTTTGTTGCTTAAAATCCAAAAAACTATATCAACTTAGATACATTTAGATCAACTATAAATTCTCTCTTTGGATGAAGATCCCAACTAAACCACCACCAAGTCGTAGGTCCTGGATGCCCCTAGGATCTCGTGGCAGATTTTACGGCCCTTTGCCGATGCCAATTGGTTGCTTGGACTGGCCACCCAGGAAGCCTTTGGATTCGGGATTTCATGTGGACTTCATGGGGGAACCATGGGGGAACCATGGGATTTCAAATTGTGGCTGTATCATCATTTCAAAATACAGGTTAGCTGGGAAAACCATCGGAAAATCATCTAGAACTGATGGATGAGTACCAGCAAGGCATGTGTGATACCTGAGGGTATCCATTCACCCTTTAATGTTTCAAACCATCCTCAGAAACCCTGCGATAGGACTAGCAGGATGGGATAAGATTGGCTGTGTGTAGCTCCCCAGGTATGCATGGTGTAGCCATTTGAGATCTTGATCACCTTAGTTGCGATTAGTTCTTCATAAAACCCAGGAGAACCCGAAAAGACTGTACACTTTATGGACGCATTTGAAGTTGAAGTCTACTGTTTTCGTTTGGGATTGTGAGTGATTTCATCCTGCAACTTTCATTGCTTTCTCATTCATCAAGGACAGCCACCTAGACTTCAGTTGGGTTGCTGGATATTCGGGCGGAATGGCAGATAAGCTGGTAAGGTTGACAGACCTAAAAGACATTGGAAATTGCGACACGTCAAGTCTAAAACGGCATTGAGCTGTTCGACTAATTCAGCATGGTTGGTTGTGGCTAAAAGCAAGCTGTCGCCACCCAACTGAGAAAAACCATCCCATTTAAGAGTCTATGCCAATGCTGTTCACCGTTGTGATGTTTGCCAACGATGATGGGTCCCTACTATCGATACATGAACTTAACACCACAACTGTGGAAACCCAAAAGTTGAATAATTAGGGTTATACCCCCATGTACAGGTAGTCATTGAAGGCATAAGAATCTTGATCCAAACATGGCACGCATTCCAAAAATGCGGGCCATTCATTGGAGTTGCCAAGGTATGGACAAAAGCAGTCCTTGAAGCAACTCGGATGGAAAAGATATCACCAAGAGGACGAAATAAAAAGAATTTGGGATTTGGTGGAATTACCCTCAGGCAATCAAACATGCTCACCTTACAATGCGATCACTGGAAATGAAACTAAATGATGGTTAGGAGGAATCACCAGAATGGTTTATTTAGTTTATTTCCAGTTCAAGAAATCAGTGATTTGTCCAGATCCATGTTTTTTCATTGTTTCCTCGTAGATTCCCCTGCAACAGTTTGAGTCTATGAAGTGCCCTCGATTTAGAAGGGTCGAAGTAGGAGAGATGGACTGTTTGGTTGGAAAATCAGCGTGACAAAGAGTTTGTAACTTGCCTTGAGAAATACATAAAATCAGTCGTGAACTTAATAGAAAGACTGGGTTTGCCAAAGGATCAGGAGCAAACATATCTATTATATTGCTTAACATTCACTTGGTTAATGTTTAGGATGTGGGGTCCATCCTTGGTTGATGTTTAGAGCTTCAGAACTGTTTGCAACCCAAGGATTCAAGGAAGCAAAGTGCCACAGCAACTGTATCAGAGTGCCTGAGCTGATTTTGATTCGTCCGAAAATGTGCTACGCGCAATTCATGTAGTTTATCATAAAATGATTCTTTCCTGGGCCCGTTTCAGATACACCAAAATACCATATTGTTGGATATACTGATTATGTATGTTTGTCTACATACATTTCTACCCAAAATATTCTCATATTTGTTGGTTTTAAATCGTCATGTTGGTTGGCTACAACTGCATCCATATTGAAGCTGAATCCATATATCTATGTATGTATATATATATATGTATATATATATTTGTTGTTCTTGTTCCACACATGTATATCTTGATAGATTGAAATCAATAAATTGATTCAATGATTCAATTGATCGGATTGATAGACTATAATCGATGAGATATAATATTGAATATTTGAAATACATCAGGTGGATCAGATAAAATCAACAAACTAATAGGAATGCTAGATTGGATGGAGTAGATAAATTAGATAAACATTAGATAGATTTAAATCGATGGATAGAATTAGATGGATACGTAGATGGATCGATGGATCAATAGTTAGATAGATAGTTTGAAAGGAAGATAGATACTTAGTTAGATAGTTGGATAGTTAGATAGTTAGATACATTGATAGATTAAAAAGAATAGATAGACTAGATAGATTGGATATGTCAAATGGATGAGATAGGTTAGATGGATTAGATCGATCAACTAGATTAGATAGATTAAGTCAATAGATGGATCAGACTAGATAGATGAAATCAATTGATTGAATAGACTAGAGGTATTAGATAGATTAGATTGGATTAAATGGATGCAATCAGATTACATTAGATTGTGTTAGATTAGATATATACATCGACACACAGACAGCACAACCGGTGGTACCCTCACAGCCTTGCTTCTTCGTGCTTTGCGCAAAAACGCGGTTTTAGCGCTTGTCTTGAGTGAAAACATCAGTGCGGAGACAGACAGGAAATCCCTCGATGAATTGGCTCCAAGGCTACACGTTTGAAAAGGTCGCAGGCACAACCTTCGTCTTGCACCAGAATCAGTCTGGAAGAGAGCCTCCAAGACTGCTTGGCTTCGACATGTTTGTACATGGGACTTTCCAAAGTCATGGGGGTACCCCTTTATAGCTGGATGTTTTATTTCATGGTTTATCTTATGATTAGGTGATTTGGGGGTAGCCCCTTGTGAGGAAAGCTCTATATAGACATATCATATCTATGCGCCCACATGGGGATGAATCAAAACTGGTTGGGGATGAACATCAAAAAGTCAAGCGTAACGCTTGGGTCGAGTACCAGGCTTTAGACCCATAGCCTTGTTCATGGTTGTCATGATGTTGATGTAAATAGTTGGCAAAGCATGGATTGGTTACTTATCTTGAGTTTCAAGTTGGTAGTCTTAAGGGACCAACAAGTGGTTTGTACTCCCTTTTTGGTAAAACATATCTTAATTTCGATCAAGAGCTCCAGAAAAGAGCTAAACCACTTCTTGGTGTCTATTTCCAAAAAGGAGAAGATCGCTCAAACTGCAGCCGGAGTCTGGTTTGAAAGGGGCCCCTTCACTGCCAAATTCTGACAGTTGTTCTAATTTTTGACTTGCTTTGGGTATTTCTGACCAACATTCCACATCTGACCAACTCAAAATAACTCCGACCAATAAAAAAACAAAAAACACAAATCCAGTTCCTGACCTTTACTATATTTCTGACCTTCCGCTACATCAAAGAAAATCCGACCAGTTCAGGGCAAAACACATTTCAAGAATAATGCTAATGATTTGACAGATTTAAACAACAACTTGAAAAAAAAAACATCCCCTTTGCCACATTAGTCCGACCAACTTCCGACCAACTTCTGGCCAAATTTCAGGAAATCCGACCACAACTTTCCAGAAACTCGACCAACTTTCACGAAATCTGACCAACTTGAAGAAACCCGACCAACTTTCACAAAATCGGACCAATTTCCAGCCAGCTTAGGGAAATCCGACGGGGGGGACCAACTTCACCAAATCCCACCACAACCGTCACTTCTGATCAAGTCTCAAGAACTCCGAGCCATTTGACAGCCTGGCCACCTTCATCTACTCCTTTTGAGTTTGTCCAGTAATTTGATCAGTTTTTCTGACTAGATTTGAACTGCTGCAATTTCTGACTAAGAAGTTATAGCACGCGATTCGAAACACCTAGAAACGGCGACAGACCTTCCAGTCTGCCCCGGGCTGGACTGAAAATTAATTCTGTCCTTCGCAAATACCTAGCTGTCTACCAACCCCAATGCCACCGCAAGAACTGAAGTTGATATTTGTGTTGTTAATGAAAACCATGGCTTGGTTTTGAGACTGCACGTGTCAAGTGCATGGTGCTTTGCCATGCAGCTGTGGCAACAGCCATGACATGCGGAAACAAAACCATATATTTCCATATATGTCCTACAAACTTTCATTTCTTTGATAGATGCTGGAAATTTGTTGGAGGGATACCTCGCGTATTTTTAGCAGCAGGGAATGTATGGACAGCAACAACAAAAGGGTTTCCTGAAGGTTGGTTTGTCCCGAAACGACACTCGTATGGAACTAAGGAGTCAACAAGTGCTTGTGACCTTGGACCTTCTGCCAAACATGCCAAAGTCTAAAATGAGGTCGAAACCACTTCTCGGTGCCTTATTTGTTTCCTTAAATTCTACCCTCTGGTAATTTAACATAGCTATGGAAAATCACCATTTTTAATGGGAAATTCCACTATAAATGGCCATTTTCAATAGCTATGTTAAATTACCAGAGGGTATCAACTTGAAATTCAACAGTTACTGAAGCCTACTTCAGGATGATGATCTTTTAAAACCTGTTTTTATAAAGAACATATATAGACAATGGGTAAATCATCATAAATCATCTATAGATGGACCATGTTCCATAAGTATGTTAAACAACCAGAGGATAATCAGTTTTCATCCCAATATCAAATACTATTCTCTCATTACTAGCCACTAGTAAGCATAATTAACCATTGTCAACCATCATTAACCATTACTAATGATGGATATTAAACTCGTCACTAACCATACACTCATCAATCTAGATTATCTAGATTAATCCGGTTATCAACCACTATTCTCCCAGTATAAACCACTATTAATGGGTTTATAATCAATATCTTGGTGTTTATTAATTATAAATTCATAATAATTCCATGTTTATTAATAAACCCATAATTAGTGATTATTTTAATTATTTTAATTACTTTAGATGATAAACCCATCAATAAACCCATTATTATCATTATTATTACTATTATTATTGATCTCCACATTATAAACCCATTATTATCAACCCACTATTGATTATCAATAATAATATGGGTTATTATCAACCCACCCAGATCTCCACATCTCTTTCTGTCCCGCTAAAAACGCGCTGCTCAGGTCTCCCCGTCATAGCAGATCTCTTGGCTCCGTCTGTGCGGCAGCTGCTGACGGAGAAGTCGACGTCGTCGACGTCCACGTGGATGGAGGGACCCTTGGCACCAGCCATGGCCGCTGAAACGGTGGATGGAATGGATGAAAAAGTGGGGATTTAATGGAATATACCCCCAGTTGTAGCCCCAGTTATATATGGCATATCCCCACTTAATTATATAATCATATATCCAAATTATTGTTAGATATATAATTTGGTGATGTTTACCCTCTGGTAAACATACACATATATAACTATGGCAAATCACCATGCTATTAAGGGTAAATCAACTATTTCGACTGGGCCATTTTCAATAGCTATTTTGACATAACCAGAGGAAGAAGAAATTGAGCATTTAATGGGTTTTTAATAGGTCAATGTAATGGTTCATGTAGGGATTCATGAAAAATGAGGATTTAATATAACTAAATGGTGTTTTAAGAGGGTTCAACCAACAAAAATCGTAGTCAATGTCGGGAGCTGGTGGTGAGCTGATGCAGACAACTGATGGTTAAGAATGGTTAAGAAGGGTTCATAATGGCTAATCATGATAATTCATGATTTAGAATGGGAAAAAGAAAGGATCCATGTTGTTGAAAAATCTGAGAGATCTTTGGGGCATATTGAAAGTTAATAGAAAGTGAAGGTTCAGAACCAATTGGTTTGGGATTGAACATGTAATGTCAGTTGAAGCAATAAATAGGGATGTAACGTAGACGTAGATATTTTAAGCCCAGATCCAGATTGGAATTTGGCCAGTAATAGATGCGATTGTATCAACAACAATTGGTTTAATGCAATCAAGCAAGATAGGTATAATTTGGTATAACGAACAAAAAATGAATGTGATACCCTCTGGTTATTTAACATAGCCATGGGAAATGGCCAATTTATAGATGGTTTACCTATTAAAAATGGTGATTTTCCATGGCAAACTGTTAAATAACCAGATCGTAATTCTCATAAGGATTCGTTCGGTGGGAGTATCCAATGAGCCTCCCCTACTTGGGTCCAAAAATGGACGGCTGATGGAGAAGATGATCTGAGATTTTGGAGTAGCCTGAAAAAAACTTCGACAAACCCAGGGGGATCAGATACTGATTGGTGGTTTGGAACATGAATTGTATGACTTTCCATTCAGTTGGGAATTGTCATCATCCCAACTGACTTTCACTCCATCATTTTTCAGAGGGGTAGGCTCAACCACCAAGTAGATTATCATCATATTATCATATTATCCCATAATTCACCATATTACCATTGGTTCATCATTTTTCAGCAGGACAGATACTGGCAATATCCCATGGGGCCATGGTATTTCTGTGTCAGGGCATGGTTCAATGGGACCCGGTCACCATGGCTACAACCAATCCTTCAGCTGAGATGGGCGCTTGAAAAAAACACGAAACTCCCCCATGATTTAAATGAGATAATTCTGGTGAAAATGGATCTATTTACCCTCTGGTAAACGTTTACATAACTGATGGGAAAATCACCATGCTATTAATGGGTAAATCTATAAATGACCATTTTCAATAGCTATGTTAATTCTGGTGAAAATGGATCTATGACTATCACAATTAACCAGATTTATCCCATTTATCCCATTTAATGAGATTAATATCACCAGAATTATCACATCTAATCATATGATCCACCATTAAATAAAAAGTGGGAGAATGGTGATTCATATATCTCCATGGATCACTTTTTTTATGACCATGATCATGGATATTTATCACGATAATTACTGGTTGGTGGTTTGGAATATGACTTTTAGTTTGCCTTTTATTGGGAATGTCATCATCCCAACTGACTTTCATATTTTTCAGAAGGGTTGACACTATCACGATAATTACTGGTTGATGATGGATATTTGGTTGATAATTGGTTGATAATATGTATCTCATTATTTAAATGAGAGAATTATGGTTGATGGATATATCCATTTTTATATTAAGTGGGGGAATCAACCACCGAAAAAACTTGGCTGATGAATGCTGAAGCCTCAACTCCGATTTTTCGAGGCCTCTTGCAGAGTGCCAGTCCCAAGTTGCGCCCGCAGTGGCGACGGGCGGCCGCGTTTTTGTGTGCTGAAAAGCTGAGGTGCCCTCGCGCCAAGGTGGAGAATGGGGCTGGAAAAAAATAGGGGGTTATAAATGGTTTTACCCTTTGGTAATTTCACAGTTTCCTATTGAAAATGGCATATTGGTTGATTTACCTATTTTCAAGATGGTCATTTTCCAGTTCGCTATGTTAGTTTACCAGAGGGTATATATATATAAATGATTATAATAGCTGCAAGGTGAAGACCCCAAACCATAACAGAGTTGACTAAGTTATTTAACATGGTTTAACTACAGGATGCGTCCCCCCAGTTATAAGTTGGTTTATAAACCCCATGAATACCATATTACCATAGTTATCTAGTTCGCTATATCTACCATCAAACCTAGAATTCAGCTGGGAAATCCCAACCATAAATGGAGGTTTCTAGCTGGGAAAATCATCTATTTCTATGGGCCATGGCTTCCATGGCTATGTTAAATAACCAGTGGGTATATCTACCATAAACCATAGAATTCAGCCACAAAAATAAACCAACTGAACGCGAGCTCGCTCGACTGGGAGCCCCATCCTGTAGGCTTGATGGGTGGGCTGAGAGCTGTAGAGAATGTGCTGGTACCGCTCATCAATTCACGGATTACCCTCTGGTAATGACTAACATAGCTATTGAAAATGGCCATTTATAAACATGGTGATTTTCCATAGTTATGTTAGTTTACCAGAGGGTATCTATAAACAAATCATAGGTCAAACAAACAACTAATCTGGGTAAATCATAACCACCGAACCCTGTTCTCCCGAACCCTGGAATCATGGTTAGTAAGGGAGATCATCCCCATAGCTGGCCGAACTATTCAGGGTAGTGAAATAGTTTTAAATTTACCCAGAATCATGAAGATATCACTCAGAGATTCACAAATAAATCGCAGAATCACAAATAATTTGTGGTAATGCTGGGATAATTTGGGATAACTATGGTTTACCATTACCACATTCACAAATAGAAACGGGTGTGGTAAACCCGGTGCGAAAAACGCCATCAGAAATGGATGGGAGTTTCAACCCTTCAAGTTAGAGGTTTATGGCATTGAATCCCATAGCATACGATGCCCATTCTCCCCATTGACTGTTACATATCCATTACCCTTTGGTAAACTAACAGTTGGCTATGGAAAATCACCACTTTTAATGGGTAAATCATGGTAAATCCACTATAAATGGCAATTTTCAATAGCCATGTTTGTTTACCAGGGGGTATATATATATACATATATATCCATTACATATATATATATATATATCCATTATATATCCATTATATATCCATTATATATCCATTATATGGAGGTTTCTTAAACTGGTGGATCCCCAAGACCATAGGCTTCAATACGAAACTGATCCAATGACTTGGATGACTTGGGGTACCCCCCATGACTTAGGAAACCGCCAGTCTGTACAAGTTATCAACTGATAAACTTCATAATATCCATTCTAGATATATCCATATATATATATATATATTATATATATATATATACGTGTGTGTATATATATTGATATATATATATATACCCATATTATATATATATATATATATATCCATTCTATACACATGTTAGATGGTTCAACCCAATATTCCCACCCCAGTTCCCCAGGTGGACCCCACTAGCAGCTGAGTTGGAGCCTTGATCATCGCAAGAGAGGTTCACCATGAAACATCATATGATATTATCCCCTTAATCATACATTAAAAATGGGTTATACCCCCAGTTGTAGCCCCAGTTATATATGGAATATCCCCACGTATATAATCATATATCCAAATTATTGTCAATAGATCCAAATTATCTCCATATGGATCAAAAAAATCAGATTATTGATTTCATATCATACAGTATATCAGATTATATGAATCCAAAGTATCGTTAATTATATCTATTATATGTCCATTGATTATATCCTCATGGCGTCCCCATGATACTGTGGATGGTTGCGAAATCCGAGAAACGAGTTGGTAGATGGTTTGTACATCCTGCGATAATCCAATTATTTATAGTGTTTCATACAGGATGGGGCCCCCAAGATAGCGTTCAGTTGGTTTATTTGTGTGGCTGAATTCTATGGTTTATGGTAGATATACCCACTGATTATTTAACATAGCCATGGAAGCCATGGCCCATAGAAATAGATGATTTTCCCAGCTAGAAACCTCCATTTATGGTTGGGATTTTCCATGGCTATGCTAAATAACCAGATGGTAACTATAGATGACTATGGTATTCATGGGGGTTATAAACCAACTTATAACTGGGGAGGCCCATCCTGTAGGAATCTCAATAGTTACCAACTGGTGATTCGGATTTCTTCGACATGTAACCAGTGGAGGTTTGGGTCATACTGGCTTCGGTGGGGAAGTGAAGCAAGAAATTTGAGAATTTACCCTCTGGTAATGACTCACAGTTTGCTATTGAAAATTGCCATTTATAGTGGATTTACCCATTGAAAATGGTGATTTTCCAAAGTTATGTGTATGTTTACCAGAGGGTAATGGATGTTGGTTGACGGTGAATAGGATTTCAACCGTATTTTAGCCGAAAACGATGGTTTTAACACCAGTAGATAATGGAACACATGGGAAATTCATTTACATCATTGGGAAAACCCATGGAAATGTGATGCTTTGGTACGTGAAAAAATTGGGGACACAAACCGAAAATCCCATGGTTTGTCGTTTCCCGATGAAAATCCCAATTGTGTGGTGATTACCCTCTGGTAAACATACAAAAAACTATGGAAAATCACCATTTTTAATTGGAAAATCAACTATTTCTATGGGCCATTTTCCAGTTCGCAATCAATAAACGTTTACCAGAGGGTATATCCATATTAATCCCATTATCAACCACTATTCACCTTTTATCAGCCACTATTAATGGAAACTAACTATTATTATAAAAATCATTAATCATTATATTAGGCTTTGACACACGTTGAAATCACGTAGGAAAGCACGTAAGCATCCATCTGGAACTGGGTAGCTAGTGACAAGCAGAGTTACTTGGAATCTCATCCCACGAATCCTAAGTAGGTTGCATCCGCGGTTTTGTTAGTGGGACAAGTAGGGTTAATCCACTGACGGCTATAACCTATTTACTATGTGGAATGAACCACCAAGTAGTGCAATTTTTAGTTTGCAGAAAAACCTAGCCTACTAAGTTTTGGTGATGTTTACCCCCTGGTAAACATATATACACATAAGTATGGAACATCATCATTTTTAATGGATAAATCAACTATTTCTATGGGCCATGTTCAATAGCAAACTGTTAAATTACCAGAGGATAGTATTTATGAAACCATATGGTTTATAGATGTTGTTCTTGTGAGTATCATAATTTGGATCCAATAATTCCTAACTATACTCACATAATGAGGATTTCTACCATGAACACCATGCAAAATAGTTGGTTTCCTTGATTTTAACCAACCAACATCTTGATGTATACTTCATATAACTGATTTCTGTCAGCTAATGTTAGCGAAATTAACGCACATACGGTTGTTAACGTTTGGGTACATTAGGGGAGTATATCTTATAGTTCATGGGAATTCCCTCCATAGATTGCCCCAATGGTAGATTTCCTGTTCGTGGACGATTTTATTGGCAATCATTATCCATCATCTATCATAAATGGAGGTTTATAGCTGGGAGAATCATCATTTTATAGGGATTTTATAGCTGAATTTATAAGAGATTTTATAGATTATCCACCATTTTATTGGCAAAACTATCCGTCACCAACTCGTTAAATCCATCCGATTTTCACCCGTCAACTCCGCTAAGGAATCCACTTTGGCTCACCAGACACAACGTCTCACTGAGCTCTTGGCGAAACAAGGTGGCGGCTTATTCAGTCAAAGTCAATGGAGGTGTTAAAAGGTGGGAAGATCATATGAAAATCATAGGAAACAACCGGTCAACTTTGCATGGGTAGTTGCCAAATCCTTTAATCTTTTGCGATTTCAATGGGAAGATCCACTTTTGCCAGATAAAAATTAGATTTTTTGCCCGGTAAAAATTAGATTGGCATAGGAAAAAATGGGAAAATCATCTATAAATGGTGGTTGGCTAGCTGGGAAAATCTTTAGAACTCCCCCAGAAATCATGGTTCTATGTTGGGATTAAACATCTATTTGATACCATAGAATGGGGGGTGTTTGATATTAGGGGGATGGAATTAGTTGTCGTGGTTTTTGCAGGAATCAGGAAACCACGGACTGTGTTACTAGCAAATTTGTGGTGTTCCCATCAGCTTGTATTGGTTTGTTGGTCATGTCAGAAGTACCTGGTAGTGACCTCACTGTGATGTCATCGGAATGATGCTCAGTAAGGGAAATCATCCCCAATACGTCAGCTAGTTTCAGGTTAATGAATCAATTATTAGAATTCAGCCAGGTATCATTTTGTTATACTCTATCTCCTCAATGGGAATTCCAGGATCCTAAAATGGAGGTACTGTACCATATAAGGCCACATTTTGTGAGGATATCTCCTTACATAGGCCTGAACAATAGGCCCTATATATGGTAGGTACCTCCAATAAATCGGTTCCTGGAATGGCCATTGATCTCCCTTATCTCCCAGTGTTCTAGCTGCCTTTCGTTTTAATTCTAAAACTGTTGATTCCACCCTGTTTTAGATGTTGATGTTCCACATTTCCGTTGGTGAATTTGGTATGTTGATGCCGCCTGGTCCCATTTCAGTGAATGCTACCCCAAACTTGGAACCTGATTGATATCATAATGACCTACGGACCTACGGAATTTTTGTGAGATTCCATAACCGCGGACTATAGACCATGATCATCCTTATCATCCCCCGTCGTTTTGGAGTGTTACCGATATTTCCGAACCTTTAAATGTCCAAAATTTGCAGGTTAACATCGTCATTGTTTCTCACGAAATTTCCCACAAGACTTAGGTCCCTGATTTTTTGTTCCGACGCTCCCGAGTTCCATCGTGGCCACGTCAGGTCGTGACGTTCCACCTGACTTCCTCCTGCCCTTCCCATTGCTCTGCGACGTGCAGCGCCAGCCGATGGAGGGAATGCTGAGCCAGAGTGACCTGGTGCAGATATGTCAGTTAGTACACAAATGAGCAGTGTTCAAAACTTGGTTGGTTGATGATTAGTTCGGGTTTAAAAAACTACCCAATACATTGGGAATTGTACTAATCCAAGAACGGGGAATCCTGTTCTTAACCAACCAGTATAATAGAAAGGCAGAGGGATTTTGAACACTGCTCAAATGGGATTATATGATGGTATTTATGATTATTTATGGCAACAATATGGGAATATCACCAATGAATATGGTATTCAACCAACCAATATCTGGATATGTATTGGGATGTTCATACAATCAAACAATATAGCATATTTGATATGTTGGTGTGTCTAAAATAGGGTTTGCACCCCCAAGTTACAGCAATTTTAGTAGGGAAAATGATAATCCATGGGACATTGGGGGTAATCTATTTCTAGACAACATTTTAAGAGACCACCACAGAACCAAAGTTGTGGTTGGTCTCAACTATCAATGCTTGACTATCAATGCTCAACTATTGGTTGAAATTATTTCACAACATAGTGAGGGTGTTGACCGGAACGACCTGCCCACAAGGTCGCGACGTAAATCATGGTTAGGATTGGGGGAGTCTTCCCCATATGGCCGAACTTGTCTCGCTTGTGAATCATGAGATGAGATGTTTTTTTTCTTTTGGTGAAATGATTGTATAGTTTGAATAATGATGACCCAAAGTGGGCCTGCATGTAAAACAAACCTGGTTGATCCTGCCAGTAGTCATATGCTTGTCTCAAAGATTAAGCCATGCATGTCTCAGTATAAGCATCTACATGGCGAAACTGCGAATGGC
>Ga0126342_10004003_pt1 | contig 24796 bp, 22 predicted proteins | sample Cyp1metagenome_FD_92528 | JGI IMG/M metagenome (GOLD analysis project Ga0126342, IMG submission 92528) | Coral microbial communities from Lord Howe Island, Old Settlement Bay, Australia - Cyphastrea 1 metagenome | ecosystem: Host-associated > Invertebrates > Cnidaria > Coral ...
CCCATTCTTCGTAGAGGGTCTTGGTAGTGGGAAAGTGGGATCTAGTGACTGGTGAAACCGTGAAAACATGGAGTATATATCTATATATACATATATATATATATATATATACATATTTAATTATATTTATTTATATTTATTTATTTAATCAGATATAGATATATGTACAGTATCACTGATATGTGCTGCTGTCAGCTTGCGGCGGCAGTAGCACACTTGCTACCCGTATTGAATAGTTCCTGTTTGTGTTTTGTGGCCCTAAAGCAGGGGCCAGATTCTGGACACAAAAATGGGACCACAATATTAAAAGTAGTAGCCCAGCTTCCAAATTTGTGGACCCAATTTTGGGCCTATGGTAAATGCGTTTGGCCTTCTGCAAAGAGCGCATTGAGCTGCGACAGGTTGCATCTTTCATTCATGTTTTCTTGCGCTTGGTGCCAGGATGCTGGTTTCACAGTATATATATATAATTATATAGATATAGATATATTGTATCCCATTCTAGGTGGTGATTATCTCTATAACTCAAGAATAGAAATATTGGAGAAATATTGAGATATAGTGGCGGGGAGCACCAAGAATCTGCTACTTTTAGCTGAATGAGTTGGATTCTGTGTTGGAATATACCACGCCAACAACTTACATCACGACCCTACCATGCTTGGGGTATATTGGAATTTGGGAAATTTGAAGTAAATCTAAGATTACGTGGAAAACAAATGACAGTGGGAAGTAGAAAACCAAGACATGAATGACTTTTTTGCTTGATCGGGAATATTTTTAAGTGGTGGCGAATGACTTCGTGTTGCGATTTAAGGCTATAGATACGGGAGAGGACATATATTTGTTGGGATCAAACATTGAGGATATTAATGTCGGTGATTTTATTCTTATATGAACTAAGAATTTCCTTTACTTTACTGCTATATCTCAAATTGTTGAAATGTTTAATTATGCATATATGTACAACAGTGATATCATTTGCCCCGTTTGATGGCATTGGATAGCTCTCGTCTGTAGTGCGCCATGTGAGCAGGTGCTGGTGTTTTAGGATGTTTTAAGCTGTACTGATTGTGGAAAGACATTGCAAATGAACACACATGAGAAAGTGGATCAAATGAACAGTCAGCAACCTTAACATTTACTTCCACTTCAAAACATGATAGAGCGCAGATGGAAATCACCTATTTCATTTTGTGGATGGTGCTCCTCTTGCGGCTGGTTCAATTTTGTACATTTTCCATCCAGTGCAGGATATTTTGATTTGGGTTTATGTTCGAAGCTAGTGTGTTGGTGATTTGCGTTCGTTCAATTGACGTGTCGATGTGGTTCTGTCCATCTAATCCCTTCCTAATATGAAACAGTCCCTATAATCCATGGTTTAGAAAGGAATTTACCAGGGAAATTCTACATATTTGGGACCCTACAATGGGTTGTTTCATATTGGGATTTTATACTTCCAAAATCCCCTTGGGATTCTCATGACGTCCTGACTGACTTGGCTGCAGGACATCCTCCTCCGAGAGCTTGGTTCTCAGGTCAAAATTATTTGCAAAACCTCAAAGTGATGTGGATGTGTGGACAAGAAATGTGTCGTGTATAACTATGGATATAGAATTATATTATATTATATTATAATATATTTTATTTTAGTATATTATATTTTATTTTATTATAGTATATTATATTATATTATATTATATTATATTGTTAGATTTCGTGTGTTTCTATAAAAGTATGTGTCTAGAACCGTGGGACAACCTGAACATTTTGACGTGTTATTTTTTTAATGGGGATTACGGTAGATTTAGGTGTCCAGGATTTTGGGGAAAGAACAAATCTGGAGGATTTCTGTCCGACGGCCACAGCATAGGGCTCCATTTTTTTGGAAAACAATGCTGGTTCCCATGCTAGTCAGTTTTCTGAATTGTTATTTAGTTTTCCAAGATCTTGATGAGACTAGTCAGATCTCTGGTGATCATTCATAGCAATTTGAAATCCACCATTGATCGATGATTTTCCAAGTAAAACCTAAGTAAAACCTCCATTTATAAGGGATTCCGGATAGCCAGCCACGTTTGATTACCGCAGGATATGTTCCGATGGATTTGCCAATTCCCATGCTGCTCAGCCATGAAGCTGCCTAATGACCAGGATGAGCATTGAGGAAGCACAGTGACCTACTCAGCTGGCTTGGATCAGTTGAAGGGCATCCAAATTGGGGTACCTATGAATCCACATGTGATATATGTTTACATGGGGGGTTGTCTAAAAATAGGGTAGCTCTAAATCCATTGATTTGTATTGGTTTGCCATCATATATATATATACACATATTTTCCATATGATTTGGTGGTATACCCCATGTTCAGACGCATCCACATATGTTTTAGGCTCCATAGAAGTTGACCTGCGACGATCAAAAGATTCCCTGCATCATTCCTTTTGGCATCAGAAAACAGCAACCCATTTTCTTGTAAGATTTATCAGATGTGGGAGTCTTTAATACACAAAATCAGCTGGAGATCCCTGAAGATTTGACATATTTTCTGATTGGTGGTTTCAAACATGTTTTATTTTCCATAATATATGGGATGTCATCCTTCCCATTGACTTACTCATATATTTCAAGATGTTTCTTGCACCACCAACCAGTTGTAGTTGCCGCAGAAATGGGCGTATGGCATTCTCGCTGGGTGTCTTCACCGATGCTTGTACTGTCGCTGCATCAATGATGGCCTCTACTACCCTCAGTTTACCATAGAAATCATACCATGTACCCATATTATCATATGTTTCAGTGTTTTGACCCATTTTTGTGGGTGCAAAAGGAGGGTTAAGTTGCCTAGCAATGGGGTAAGAATTATGACCCTCAGTTGGCAATTGCAAACCATTTACTCAACCCCAAGTCTTGACGTTTGCATGGTGCTGAACCCCAAGTTGCCCGTCTTTTTCTGGGCCCAGGGGCCCAGCACCGAGGATCCGGGACACCTTGAATTTAGTGGATCACTCAGCCCAAAACCAGTTGGATGAACGGCCTGGTAAGTTACGCTCTGACTGAAAATGGGCGTTGCACCCAAGTTACGGAAAGTTGAGTGGAAAAAAAAAATAGATCAGTGAATTGGCGGTACCGTATTTCTATGTATTTCTGTCATCTGCCAATTAATTTGTTCATCAATCATATGGCGAGCTGGGATTCTTCACATCTATGTTGCTCATTGCTCATTCATCACCCAGTTTTGATGGGAAAATCCATGGTATCGTATCATTTATCATGACGCCAATGATGCCACAAAATCTTGGATTGGCTCAAAGGAAATCTACAAGATTTAGCATTCAACTTGATATTCCAAATGTTCATGTTCGCCAAAGGAAGGCTTCAGCAATCTTGTTTGTTCTACCAATGGGTTTCTTTGAAAATAGGCTACCCCCAATTCCCATGGATCAAATAATCACTATTTCCATGAAGATATGGAGATTTGGAGGGTATGTAAGGTATGTATACTCCATTTTAAGACACCAAATCAAAGCATTGCGCTTTCCCTTCAGGTCTATGTGGGCCATTTCGACGAGGATTACAATCCCAGTTGAGTGGCCTTGGCTGCGCGGTGAACGATCGGAGTGTCATGTGCCGTACGTGCCACGGCGCGTGGCTGTAACCAACCGCGACAAGAAGATGTTCCGTTGAAAAGCGTGCAGTGGAATCTATATCATGAGGGTAAACCATGGTAAACCTGTAAATGAGAAAGCCATCAATTTGGCATGTGATATTGACATTGAGATATATCAAGAGGGGTTTCTAAAACATAATCCCTTATGAGGAAGTCGATGGTGGTTCTGTCTTATATATCACATGATTTCTTTGAGATTCACATGCAGCCAGCTGTGGAGTATTGATGAGCATTGATGGAAGCAACATGTCACACAGCAATATGTTGATTCATATTAACCCATAGGATCCATGTATGCTATATATGGTAACATTTACCATCAATATACCCCAAATGTTAGCATATATACCATACATGGATCCTATGGGTAATTTATGGAATCGAAAGAAGAGACCGTTTCCCGTCTGAAAATGGGTACCGGTATACCCCCAACATGGCCATTGGATCATTTTCAGACACCGTCTGAAAATGGCCACAGCAGTGCTGATGCTGCCGAGTTGGCTCACGGCCACAATGTCGATAACACGTTTTAAAAGCAACCCTGATTTTCCTGGACTTTTCATCATCATTTTTGATCATCAAGCACAGCTGAATGTAGCCGTGACATTTGCTTCCATGTTTGTGTCCACTATACAAAAATGGTAGATAGATTGATATAGATTGGAACTTGTCCAGCAGCATCACAAGTTTTATATGCGAGGGGGAATTTCGTTGAAGATCGTTGGTGCTTTTCGCCGTTGCCATGCTTGGTGCCATGCTTTTCTGGAGATTTCTATTGATTTGGCCTGTGCTCAGCTCAGTCTTCGCCGGTGGCCAGGGGATGAGTTCACCTGTCAGGATGTAACCCAATATCCAGCTATACGGGATGTGTTTCGGGATGTAATATCTAACATTACACGTATATATATATATATAATATGTATGTAACAATATATAAACTATATATGCAACACGATATGACCCAATTGCTCACCAGTCAACTTACACTCCAAAGGCTCTAGGTAGCAAAGTCATCAGCCTTCGCAATTTTTAGATAGCTGGGACATGAGAGAAGTGATTATGTTTTTAAAGCAGCCCTTGGAACTTTCTTTGATGGGGATTACTTGAAAAATCCTGAAACTACTTTGACTTTACATATCGCGATGTGATGTGATGTTCTTGCACCATTGTTTTTTCTTTCCTTGTATGCGCCCCGGGAATGCACTCGACAAAACACAGCGAGCTTGATGTCGCAATAAATTCAAATCCATTTGCTGCGCATGTGTACACGCATGGTATGTTCATCAATCATGCCCAGTCTAAAATCATCATTGAATGGTCAAAAATCATCATCAATGAACATACCAGTCATCCAGTCTATGGTGTGTTTCTCTTTTTGACCTGGTCATAGATTTGGCACCGCTGTTTGGAAATTCGTTGCAGGTTGCGAGTTTTGATCTCAGTGGAATCCTAGGGTTTGGACCTCAGGATCTGCTGGAGTTCCATGGGGTTTTCCCAGCAGGTGGTGATTGGGGACTTTCCAGCCATGTTTCGTTGAGGCTAACGACATGACAACATTGAGATTCCCGGAAGTGATAGCATTGACATGCACTGACCAGTCGACTGGCCATGACTGGTGTGTGATTTTTTGATGGCAAGTCAAGTCGACCGAAGATGCCTGCGCACAGCTCACAGCTGGAGCTGAGGCAACATGTTTGGAGCCCAGTCGGTTCATGATCTCTCAAGATCCATTCGGGTTGAGATAACATGGAAATCGTGTGGTTGCGGCGGGGCCAGCGCTAATTCTTTGGACACGGCGCCTGAACTAATGATAACATGATAACTATATCATGGACAGAAATGGAAACTCATAGCAAGAAAGAAGACAAGTTGAAGCGACAGACTGGTTTTGGTCACGTCTCAAGAGTTGGGTTCTTGGATTTCCACAGGATTTCCAGGTTGGAATTCCAGGTTGAAAACTCATGGGTATGGATGAACAACTGGCTTTACAATCCAGTCAGCACACGAATCCAACATGATTGGAGAGTCACCAGTCCAGCATCTAAGATGCAGGACAAAAGGTATCCAAGACTGGATCAACAAAATCCAGATCAACAAAGGCCAGTTCAATCCAAAGTCCAGTCCAAGATTTATTTGACAGAAATATTGGATCCATTTATATCCATTAAGCATCATTAAATATCATGAAACAATAATTAATCCATTAAATATCCATTTATTGATTCATTTATAATGTATGAAAGCTGAATCCACTCCATCCGCAGCATCTCAGCTTCTGCGCCCAGGCGGTAGATGAGCTCACGGACAAGAGCTTTGCTCAACACATGAAGGAACGGAGCCATGGGAAAATCCACCATGGAAGATCTGGAGAATTTTCATGGGAAAGTCATTAGTCAACTAGTGGAATGACCCAATGACGAATGTACCGCAAGGCAAAATCATCCAGTTTACCATGTTTACCATAGGATCCATGGTGCTGGTATATATGCTAACATAACTGGGGTATATTGATGGGATCCATGGAGCACCATATATAGCAGCACCATTGAACCTATGGGTGTTTACCATTGCCAGGAGTCGGGAGGGATCAGGTTTCCCATGTACATGGCCGGGGATACGAACCATGGGCAAAGCCACGTACAAATTGTGAGATATGAACCATTGCGAACCAGCCATTATCAACCATTATTGGGATATATCTATAAGAATATACCACAAAATTGTGAGATATGAATCATTGGGATATCAACCATTATCAACAATTTGAATATCCCATGATTCACCATGAATCATCCTCAACCATCCGTTCGCATCCCATTCTTCACCAGCTGCGGGCAATAAATCGGTGGTTTTTGGTCGGCCTGTAGAGGACAATCCGGTGACAGCGATTTTGTTCTATGCGCCCTGGTGTTTCTACTCGCAACAGGCACCGGAAGGGGATCACGGAAATCTCGTTGGGACTGTTGGGATGGGAAGCTTCGCGAATGGTGGAAGGTGATTCGGAGATACGACTGATACTGCACCCCTAAAGATGGAACGACAGGAACGACGCTTCTGGGTTCAAAGGCTTCGTTCAAAGATGTTGTTCGGGATTTGTGCCGTGAAGAATTCATAGACTTTCAAGGTTTCACCATGTTTCACCTATCCGGCTATGATTTCTTCACCCTCACAGGCTGAATCTCGCGTAGGGTGCAGGACGTCAGTCTCATCTTCTCTTGTGGATTACCTATTTGGGGAATTTGGAGACCTTTGCCAGCGCGAATTCCCCACATCAGACAATGAACTAATATCAAATGGGTATGTCTGACAACGGGGTAATATATAAATATAAATATGTGTGTATATCAGTATATCTATATATTACCCAGCAACTAGTAAATTTAATAGGGACAGTCTGGAAAGTGATGAACCAGTGGATGGCATGGGGTACTCAATTTTCAGTCAAACCCAAATAGATTTTGAGTTACACTGTGCACCTCTTTTTTCATGTTTGTCCGCTTGTCCATGTGCTCATTTCAAATAAAGGGTGCCCTATATTTGGGGTCTGAGTCTGAGCCAAAACAGAGCAGTCAAGAAAAGGGGTAGTTCAACAGTGAAATTTCAAATCACAAATCTGTTCACTGATGTTCGCTGTAAATGTTGTTCTACTAGCTGTGTAAGCTCGCTAGTAGCTGGTATGCACAGTCACTGGGTTATACCGAGTTTTACCACAGTTGCCAACGAATAATTACTAGTCATCACTGATATTGCTATAGAAATATAGAAATATTATGATTCTTTGGTTCCAAACAAGCTGTAGCCACCATTTGACTCTCCGCAGCAACGACAGTTGTGTGGCTCAAAGGATAGCCACCCGTTGCCACCGCGGACCCCTGGGAGGTGGCTCTTGCCTCGGAACTTAGCAACTTCAAATCCACGAAAAATGCATGTTTTAATGGGGAACATCCACTATATATTCAGGTTTGAATAGGAACATCCAGTATAAATGGAGGTTAAAAAAGCTGGGAACATCGTCGAACTAAATGAGGACATTCCAGCAAGCCACGTTTGATTAAACGGAGGGAAGTCAAAGGGGGGTGTCATGAAAAAATCTACAGTGTCACCCCTTCATAATACGGAAAAAAACGGCATCACTTCATTAGTCTCGATTTATTTTTGGGGTTGAAGTACTGTATCATGGTCACAAGTAGTTTAATTCAGGTGATTATCGAACATTGACCGACATTTCTTTGTTCGACAATTCGAGAATGGCTTCAAACATCAAACTGCCTTTGCTTGCTATGTCGGGTGCTGAATGATCAAATCTCTAGAAGGAGCCAACATGTAGACCGCACATGGTGCTTTTCTGATTTTCTTACGAACATGTTTGATTTCTCTAAGAGAAGCACATTTCCAAGGAATTAGGTAGATGTGGGTAGAATAAGAGGACAAGACTCAAAAATGTGGCCAAGCACTTGGTTCAAAATGCTACAGTGCCCATGTTTCCTCCGCCGCTCTTTGATGCGCAAAAGGTTTTCTCAGCCTTTCAAGCATGGAATACAACCCCAACAGATTCAACCATTGAATGAAAACATAATAGAACCTCAGAAATTGTTCCCTAGTTGGAAAATCTTTATATGTCGGTAGTCCAACGGATGGTTGATAACTTAGTAAGACTTTAGTACTTACATGTACTGACTATACATATCTATGAGCATGACTACTTATTCGCAAATTCATAGGTCTCAAAGATTTCCATATATGCGTCACCATTGCCCAACTCTAACTTGGATGCTTTAGACCATAGTACTACTTAAATCCAGTTCGCCCAAATCCAGAAATTTAGTGGATCCCATATTACCATGGTCTAACATGGTCTAAGTATGGAGGATTACCCGATTACAAACGGTGGCCAGGATGGCTTTGGAGGCGGAAATTTCGGGTGAGCTGGGCTGGAAAATGTGGGATTTTAGCTGTAAAATTACCCATATCAAACCCCACCATAGACTGGTTGCTAGTTGAACACATAGATTGTTTATTTGGTTGGTGGTTTGGAACATTTTTTATTTTCCCCATATATTGGGAATAATAATCCCAACTGACTTTCATATTTTTCAGAGGGGTTGAAACCACCAACGAGTTATGATGTTTGTTTTCAACCTTATGAGTGGGATGATGATCTCCAATGACGAATCACTTTTTCCACGGGGGTTGACAGGGTTGGAACAACCACCAACGATCCTTGAGACATGTTGAGATGTTTCCTTTGAAGTTGGGGCTTTTCCATTCCAAGGTTTGTTTCCTGAAGAGTATCGACCTTTGGAACAAAGCCTGTTTATTTACAGGCGCACTATACAGGCGCACAGACACAACGACATCAGGAAACAGATCTTGCAGGTGATATAGCTATTTGGTTGGCTAACTCAAGAAAGGATAACTTCCCAAATTTCAATTATCACCATCACCATGTTTGGCAAAACAGTGATGATTTAGGGACCCAAACCCAAAGATATCTCGCCCGGTTGGGTTATCAAAGTATCCCAAGCGGTAGGTTGAGCTTGTGGCATCGGGGTGTTTATCACAGCATTCTGAGTTTTTTGTGGCTCTATTCTAGCTGATTCAACATGGAAATGATGAAATGGAACTAGAGTTCGAGGGGTGTTTAATCCCAACTTATGGGAAAAATGGAAAAACCATATGGAACATATGGGAAAAATGGAAAAACCATATGGAACATATAGAACTAGAGTTTCAGGGTTGGGCTTATATATATATATATTATATATATATTTATTGTGGCTTATTGCCAGTTTCACCCATACCTCTGTGCAGGTGGTCAGAACGTCACCTTCGGCCTGGGATCCACTGAAGTCAACCTTCGAAGCTCGGACATATGGACCCTTTTCACGCTGTGGATGGTTACGAAATCCGAGAAACCACAGGTGCTGGTTGCCATGGTGATGGGAGCCGATTATCGGCCATCTCTTTGTTGAAGATGGTTATGGATGGTTATGGGCCCCAACTGTCAGACGATCTGGCAGGCTACATAGGGTGAAGATTGGTCAATGGGCTGATTTGTTTGAAGCCAGCTATACGTAGCTCCAAGATGACCAAGTTGAAGCTGTGAACAGCATTTTTTAACTTTTTTAGAATACACCCATGTTATCCCATGTTCCACTTTGGTCAGCAAAGATGGCAGGGCAATCACCCATTTAAGTGCATTGTGTTACAATTGTATGATATGATGCTGTATCGATAGCCACTGCCACGTTAGATCGTATATGATTATATGAACAAATGGGTTTAGGTGTATGCTTTTTTGCATGCCTCAACGTATGATCACACTTGGCGCATGCCGACTGACAGATCCCACGTCCATCCAACAATCTAAGGACTGCGATCGACAGAGTTGCAGGTGCTGCTGTTGTTGTGTTTTGCTTCTAGCAATCTCCGCCTTGTGAGTGAAGATAGATATTGAACAACCGATGGTAGGAAACCATCTATATCATGCTGGGTTTTTATGGGCTTGAAAATCCGGGATACCAGGATTACCAGGATACCCATAAATGGGAATTTTCATGAAATGATGACAAGCGAAGGGGTCAAACAAAGCGATAGGGGTCAACAAAAATGGTCCAGGGCCCAGAGGTCAAGAAACATGGTGCCCATGACAAACGAGTTGTGTACCCGATCATCCCTCACCATAATATCTCAAATGTGTATACTGTATATATATATACTACAATTGTAATCAGTTCTATTAATATATAGATATTAGTCATATAAAATCCTTCATATTATGTCTCACACATATATATATATATATACACTGCATGTATATGTTATATATATATTGTAATTATATCCACCATCCATCCAATATCCATCCACCATCCCCAGGTCCACCTCTCTGGGTTCTTCGATGTCCAGCTTCGCCTTTTCGCGCGCCACGGAGACCGAGCTCGGCTCGGAGAGCGTCTGCAGCTTCCCAGCGACGATGCATCAGACCTTCTACGGCAGGCTGCATCGCAGGGCCAGCGCGGTGAATAAGATCAAGGTTAAGGTGCCCAAGTTGTATGACACTTGGGTTCAGCTATGGCCATTTATGACTGGTTATTTCTACGGGATTATACATTCTATGAATGGCATTATAAGTACTTAGAACTGGTAAAGGGCCACAACTGTTGCGATCTATATCTCGATGGATTGGCTTGGCTGGACTAATGGATTTGTTTAAGGGAAAATCTACAGAAAAAAAAAGAAGCATATTTCATGGGAAAATCGATGGTTTCCTGTAGATTTTCCCTTAAGCAAATCCGTTGAACCTCTGGCAGGGTTGATGATTAGCTTGGGGGATTTTACGAACATATATTGGGAATCACTAAAAATAATCATCAAGCTCATCATCCATTTTTTTTTGGGGTACACTATATTGGATATGATCACTATATTGGGAATCACTGAATCACTATATAATCCAATAGGGGCATTGATGGTATCCACTTGGAGAATGTGTACCCGACCCGGATGTTACCCGACAAATCATAGCTGGGATCCATCCCCGCTTGGATGTTTTTTGGCAGTGGCTACACCCCTGGCAGGGTTGATTAGTTTGGGGATTCTACGAGCCTTTATATATATATATATGTATATATATATATTACACTTATAATCCAATAAGGGAAATTATTTTGATAGTTTTTCTTTTATTTTGGAGAATGTCGGCTGATTGTTGTGTTTTTCTGACACTTGGGGAATATTGTTTTGGTGTCTGGAGTTGGTTTCTGCGTGTTTGATGATGTTTGATGTAACGCGCCATGATGGTATATAGGGACTTGAAATGAGAGGTGTTGTGCCATTGATCTGGTCATGTGAGTTCATAGGCCTTACGGATTGTAGGTGCCTGCAATTGAGGCACCTGAATGTTCCGCTCGGACCATCTGGATGTTGTTTGGGAGTGTTTTTATTTACCTTTTTGGCAATTTGACATAGTTGTAGAAAATCACCATTTATATAGGCAAATCATCTAATGACATGGGCATGCGGCATAGCTATGTTACCTGTTGCCAGAGAGTACCCATGTGTGTTTTTCGATCACCTTTATGAACAGCTCTTCTCTGAGCGCGTCACTCTTTGGTTTCCTGCGCTGCAGTGCGAGTATCTTGTGATATCTTGTGTACAATGGAGATCGCATTTTCAAGCCGATCAGATTTAACACAGATAGGTTGTGATTGGATCAGATTTCGGACACTCTTTGGTTACGCCGATCAGATAAAATTCATCACATCATGTTGCCAAGTCTGAACCATGCTGGAGACAGGATGAAACTGTGACCATCCACCTTACAAGGTGGAACTATCCGCGATAGCCAAGTTGGCAAACAGAACTCCAACAATTGTTGGGTCCCAATGGTAGATATAATAACTATTTGGAAGTTATAAGCCCAACATAAACAGTTCGTAACTATCAACTGACTCCAATTTTATTATCAAAACTATTGCTAGATCTACTAGATCATAACTGCAGTCTAACTATAGTTCATCAACATTGTAAATCATCATAACTATTGGTAGATTGATTATCATAACTATTGGTAGATCATTGATGACCCAGCATTATCTAACTCACCGGTTCGTGTGGATTATGCGCATCACCATCACTGGATTCCCACCTTTTCGTCATCGCCACTCAGGACAGTAAGCGAGTCTTCCGATGCCTGGAACAAGAGCTCTGGCCAAATCGGAAAGTCCCCTGGCGCGCGCGGAAGGTGTCCAAGCGCTGTGTTTGTTATGGGATGAGAATGGGATAAAAGGTGGATCTATTTGGATATAGTGGGTAATGAAATGGGATAGAATGGGATAAAATGGTTGAGATTCAACATATAGAGATGGACAGAGTGGGTAAATAGGTGTGATATAAGATATAATCTATAGTGGTTGATCATCAATATAGCCAGTATGCGATGGACTATGTATATAATGAGTATATATTTGGATATAGTGGGTTCACGGGATAGAATGTGATAGAATGGGGGATAAGGATATTTCCAACAATATGATGGTTCAGGAGGGACAATTACTGCTTAAGGGCGAAAAGGTTAGCTTGGCGAAGAGGTTACTAAAATGGGGATTCAATGATCCAAAATGAAATAAAATGGGAATATCACCCTTGATGATTTGGTTGGGCAATTATTGTTTGTTCTATATAATATGTTGTAAGTATGTTATTCTTCAACCATACGTGGAATATTTTGGGAAAATTAATTCAGATGACGAGTATTTTTTTTGATCGGTAAAAGCCACCAAACAAATGTCCACACTAACACTAAGCTTTTGCCCCCGTGGAAAACTGACGTCGCTCCTAATTTCGGATGTCATGTTTGTTTTGTTATTAATACTCATATCCCATAGGATCCATGTATGGTATATATGGTAACATTTACCATCAATATACCCCAAATGTTAGCATATATACCATACATGGATCCTATGGGTATAGAAATGTTTTAAACACATCTAGTCAAAATCTGAGGCCATGAAACCTAAGCATCACCTGCCACCAAGGTCACCAACTACCAACTCTGCTACGGCGCCCCACGACCGCCCAACGGTGCTTGGATGGCCCCAGCGCGCCTTCCAAGACCGGTGGCAGAGGTTCCGTTCAAAGGCAGAGCGGTAGCACCCGATGATTCGACCCTCAGCTGTCAAATCCGCAGGTTGATTCTTTCTTACCCATGACGGATCCATGGTGCTGCTATATATGGTAACATGGATCCCATCAATATACCCCCTTTGTGTTAGCATATATACCAGCACCATGGATCCTATGGGTTAGTGACTTTAATCTTTACATCTGAGTTCATCTATAGACTTACTTTAGTGATGGGGGGGGTATACAAGTCCATGAAGTCCTGTGCAGATTCCATCATGGTGTTCCTGTTGGATTGAGCAGCCCTGAACCAGCCACACTCGGCAAGTCTACGACGTGTAAACCGTTCACTCCATGTATATTATATACGTATATATATATATATGTGTGTGTGTCAATCAAGTGTTAAGAAATTATCCACCAAGTTCAAACACGTTCGTTTTGTCTCAACCCTTAAAAATGAAACCTGATAAAGCCTTTTTTTCTGACAATCCTTGATTATCTTGATTGCAGACAGGATCGCCACATTTCTTTCTCCACTCCCTTCAGAAAAACGACATGTTTGTTACCCTGTTTACAACATGTTCATTCCATGTGGTACCTCGTTTGTTTGGTTTACCTTGGAGACACATCCGTTTTAAAACCACTGTTATGGTCCTCTACCACTTATCCGTCAGTAAAAACCCCCTTTTTATGGAATGATAATCCCATGTATCATCAGTTGTAACTGGTAAAGGGCTTGAACTGCAGGTGATTCATGTTCCGCCAGGAAAAGCGATGTCTCCCCACCGGTGTCGGAGTTGGGTTCCCTTCCCCTGACCGACGTCGCCGTGTCGCCCTCCGCCGTGTGTTCCACGTCGGCATCGAGCCGAGCACGGCCGCGGTCGGCCACCCCGCAGACGAGGGGAAGCTCAGCGCTGAAAAGCCTTGGGGCGCGGTGCTCGGAAGGTGGACTGGCATTGACTGGCACTGGCACGACCCCCTCAAATTTCGATTGGCACCCTTGAAATAAGTGAATACTTGGCAAACAGAACATAAGTATGTCCATTGATTTTTAAGTATTGCCAATATTGTTTGGTGGTAGTGGTGGTGTTATATCATGTTATATCCGGTATATATAATTAGAATATAATGTGTAACCATGTGTAACCACATGAACAATAATATGGGAAATGGATGGAAATGGAATATATAGAACCAAATCTGGCTGAACAATTGTCCCTAACCTCGCATCCCCATGGATGTCTTAGTTGTTTTATCTAATTTGCCATCACCTCCTGGTAAATTGCCTGTTGAAGAGTTTGAGTTTTGTATGTTTTTGAAAAAAACAATCGGGTGAATATGATTATGCAAGTCAAATGGTGGTTTTACAAACAAATGGGCCTATACAACTTATGGTATCTTATAACAAGTGTCATAACTATCCACCTCAGATGAATAAACGGGCTGATTAAACTCAGTGGCACCCCCAGAGCCCAGGGCTTTCTTGCTACGGGTACTCGTATATTCTGAGACAGGTATGCACCTACACGCAACAGATACAAAACACATCCTGCTTGGCAGTTCAAAAGGATTATTTCGGCATTGGAAAGTGGTAATTTAGGGGTTAAGTGACCTGAAACCAGAGACTTACTCATGTTTTCACTTTTTGTCAGGTCTTGACATAATCCCTTCCTGGCCTTTTTTTTTAAATACCTTTCCAGTAACCCTTTGCGACCTTTTCGCAGGTCGCCCGCAGTCAGCCTTAGCATCCCGATGTCGATCCAGTGGAAGATCGGCGACTGCGACCGCGACCAGTGAGGCGATGCCTGCCATCTAAGGTGTGTTCTTTCATCCAACAAATGGCTCTACCGTAGTAATCCATTGACCCTCCAAATGCCCAACAAAAATTATGCGCTTTTAGCAGCAACATGATTGGGTGAAACATCATGTTCAGTTGGGTTCGTTTCACGAAAAAGGTCATTCTTCGGGTACATGTTGGTTCACAGCATTTGGGATGAAAAAATCAACGGCAAGTCATGTGCGTCCACCCTGCCCATCCTATTTTTGAGTCCATAGACGTAGTTTAGTGGGGGATGCAATGCTGGGTATGGAAGTACAGGGACGATTGTCCCTGGTGTTGGCTAAGTTGTTACCCTCTGGTAAACTAACATAACTATGGAAAATCACAATGTTTATTGGGAAAATCCACTATAAATAGTCATGTTCAATAGCTATGTTAGTCATTACCAGAGGGTATTCACTGGGTCACGAACCACTGCAGGAGAGAGCATTGCAGTGGGGTATGGTCTTTTTTGTCACAAGATGATTTGCCCGAAAAACCATTGTTGTTTGAACTGAGGGAAATTGATGGAAATTATGGGTTGCAACCAGCCATGGAAGAAGCAAGCATCAGTGTCTTGTGTCAACTGTGTTTTCGCAGAAATTCAATCCACGCATTTGGTAGCCAAGATTTATCATTCAACAAACCTGACACAACCGTCAGTGCTTTCTACATCTCTGATGAGCTCTTGATTATATAGCTATTGCCACAACAATCCCTCACAATTTCATACTATCTATAACTGCCTAGCTACTGCTGCCTTGACCAAAGTCCTGGAGGCCACTGCCGCCACCTTTGGCGCCACTTCGGTTCCCAGCGCCGCACCAAGCGCCGGCGTTTCGGGGAAGGAGAACCCGGCGCCGTCGACGCCGGGACTCGAGCGGCTGGTCGATGTGGTCGAGGAGGGTCGATGCCCTGTGAGGCGAGGTCTGGGACCCTACTTTTTCGGGGCGATTTGAAAGCACAAAGGTGAGAATCATGAGTGATTCATCTGTAAGTTTTTTTTTTTTAATAAAAGGATTGTGGTAAATGTTGGTGGGTATATGCGGGTAATTATTATGTCTGGGATTTATATTGGAAGGTTTTGTAGAGGGGACTGCCAAAGTGAGAGCTTGAAGCAGCTTGGACGGCATTCAGTTGTGGGGTCTTTCAACTGTCGCTGAGTCCAAGGTGAAAGAACTAATCTGTAGTGGGTTTTAAAGCCTCGATTTGTTTGTTGGCTTCTCCAGTTATCGGATGGTGATCCAGAATGACCAGAAGAACACGACGATCGCAAGTCGTGTGCACCCGCGGAGTTTTGCACCAGCTCCAGCCGCTGCAGCCAGGAATCGCAGCCGAGTGAAACATGTAGGCTGTATGAGTTGGATTGAGTGATGCAGTAGGTAGGCCCTTGACCCTTGGAAGTCGTGTCACCCTTGGTCTAAGTGCTGAAGATGGCCCTGGATGAAGGAAGCCTGGTTGTTGGATCTGAAGGTTAAATGGCTCCATGGACTGGAATTCCAAATAAGGGACTTGAGTAATTTTGGGCTAAAACTACTGGTGAATTTCAACGTATACATTGACTTTTTTTGTTCGGACCACACATCTTTGGAGCTTGATCATACAGTGCCTGCCATTCTCGGACCCACCCAAGTCCGATTTTCTGAATTTGTTGCTTGATTTTGAAAGAACATGTTAAGATCAATCCAGAACTCAAAGTCACCTGATTCTGGACGACTGTTCTTTGACATATCTGATCTCGCAAAGGGTTTTCCATTGGCAACCCGTGATCCCATGCCATGGTGGTGCAATCGGACCTAACTTCCGTAAGGGACGAGGACAATTTGGGCTCAGTGAATCGCGTTGAGTCCCTGAATTCACGGATTTACATCAGCTGTGGGTCGTGCCGAAGTTAAAGCTGGTTGATAGGGAGATAATTAAAAAGACAAAACAAGAAATCAGTTGTAGAAGGGAATGTGGAACCAACAAGCATTTTTTTTATCTGCGTGAGAGCAGGATACACATTCATAGCACCAACATATGATTTTAATAGAGAAAATGATGATAAATCATGATAAATCATGCTGAATCATTGAAATTTGGAGGTACCCTATTTTTAGACCTGTTGAGATGCTGCTTTTCAAAGGCAAAAAGAGCCAAGACCTATATATATATATATTTTTGGCAGCGTCCCATAGCTGTAGCCTGGTGCCTTGTACAAATGGTGGTTTCCATAGTCATGGGGGTACGCCTTTATCGCTGCATGGTTTATTTCATGGAATATCCTTCCATAAGGGATGAGAACTAGGGGTATCCTCTGGTAAACTGCTCCGTAACTATGGAAAGATCCACCATTTTTAATGGGTAAATCCACTATTTCTATGGCCATGTTCAATAGCTTTTTGTATGTTTACCAGAGGGTACCCCATTTCAGGAAGCCTCCAAATGGTTTCGGGGCGAAATTTGGCCCCATGCCTGGCCAAAGGTCGAGCAATCCGTTAATGCTTTGGTGAAAATGAAAGGGGCCTGCACGAAACAGGAAGGAAGGAACCAACCCCATGGGCCAAACATGTATATGTTGAATCATTATGTCTACAAACTGATGATGATGATGATGATGTTGATGATGATGATGCTGATGCTGGTGGTGGCGGCGGCGGCGGTGGTGGTGTTGATGATGCTGGTGCTGATGATTTCGACTTCGAGGTAGACGGACTTAGTGGTGATATCTGCAAACATGATTCGGATTTTCGTGTTTGGATGCATGAACCACAATTCTTCATGTTTCCTTTCACTAATTGGACACATATGTCCTTCATGTTGATAAACATATCTAAGATCCATATGCTAAATGGAAACAGATGTCCTAAACATAAATATTGAGAACCACAAGTTTTAGCTAAAAAACTGCGTGCAAACACATATCTGGAAGATCCCCCCAGGGATGACCATTCCAAGGATTCACGGGATTCACATCTTGCCGGTGGTTTTTTGTTCTGGTTGGAACCGGATTTTGCCTGGCCGAAAGCCATGGCGAAAGCCAGCAAGTTTCCATCATTGCTATTGTTAGTTATCAACTTTACTTTACATACTTTACATACTTTACGATGTGTGCCATGATCATTCCATCTGGCGCCAGTTTTTTTTACCCTCTGGTAAATAAACATAGACCCTGAAAATCACCAAGTTTTAATGGAAACTAGTCTTCCAACCCCTATCTGCCAGGGTCTATGTTAATTTACCAGAGGGTAATGATTCTGGGAAATCAACACAGCAATTGTTGCTTATTGAACCAACTGAAAAGATAGTGAGATAGAACAACATCAAACTAACCAATGAACTGACCAAAATCTTCGGACTCCTGATCATGCCCCTTATGAACATTGTTTTCTTTTGAACAAAAGGAAAACACCTTCAACTCAAATTGATCTGAGTCAATTCAAGTGAAATCAACTCAGAATTAATTGTTTATCATGTCAACTAAATCAGGCCAACTAAATGATGTAAAAAAACAATAACTGGTTGGTGGTTTGGAACATGAATTTTATTTGTCCATATATTGGGAATGTCATCCCAACTGACGAAGTCCATCATGTTTCAGAGGGGTGGCGAAAAACCACCAACCAGATAAAAATCTATAGATATTATAGGTACTATAGCCACTATTATGATATATAACCCCATTATAAAGATGAATACTGTATCCCATTATAATCCCATTAACCAGATATAAATCTATATGTCGACTATAGGCTATAGCCACATTTGGCCATCCCCTAAGGACTTCAGTAGCCTTCATCTCTGACCAGGTGATGCCCGCATGGGACTTAGCAGCTCAGAAGCTGCAGATTCACGAGCCGTTTGGGAGCCTGGAGCCGGAAGATGGAGATCGGCCATTTGTGTACGGAAAATGGATGGGGAAAGTTGTTTCTACATGGGGATATCATGGGATATAGTAGGATAGATTGTGGAAGGTGAGGATATGTGGCATAATATACATATATATTTATATGATTATAAAAGAGTCTATATGTATAATTATTATATATATATATATATGACAATAGTATGCAATAGTAAGATATAATATGGCCATTTAAGTAGGGAACATGAATGTACAAACCAAAAAACATGGGGATATAATGGGAGTATCATGCATCGTTTGCCATTCTAATATCAATGGATTGGTATTGTGTGGGAACACCTTACGCAGACACCGACATCTGACACAGCTGCAAGGGTATTCTGCAAATTGTACCGTCCCGCAATCCTGGGATAATAGCTGTAAGATAATGATAAGCCATTTGACTATGGTCTCCATCAATGGAGCTTGGAATATCAAAAATATCTTCGGGGAATACGCACTATGATGATGACCAATGATCAGTGTCTTAGGTAAATTCGTAGTATTTCTCATAGCCTATGATGATTGGTTAGTTTCCCCGCCATCCACAAAAAGTTGGTTCGTATGTGGGCATAGACAGTTTCAACTAGACAAGGCATGGTCCACAGTTAAAGCCCTTCAGCAGATATAAATGGTTGTAATTTGGGTTATACGTTTCATAAGTAGGGTTCTAACTGACTTGTAACTGGTAAAGTGCCACAACTGCAAGAATGTAATACCGGCGTTGTCAAACTATGCGGTATATGAAGTTTTCCATCCCCACACTTTGGCAGGATCATGATCGAAAACTCTTCCCACTGATTTCAGTGACTTTCATTCCAAATGGCAGGAAAAGGATCGGAAAGACTTCAACCTCCAACGTTCATCCCAAATGAAAGAATAGGAAAGAAAAGAAACATTCTGAGATACCAAGATACACCGTAAATGTTCATCAAGACATAGCTGGTAGAATCTGTTCATCTATATTTCAAAGCTGCTCAAAAAAATCCAGCACCATTCCAAATAGGCCCATCAAGATGGCGAAGATCGATACAAGTCGATATGGGTCTCGAGCCTGAGATGGGGCGATGGTGGGATGGAAGGTTGAAGCCTAAAGTGAAGATCCGAAACTTATGATTTCTATATATATTTCTACGGAGTTTTTTGCCCACCTGCCAGGTGAGGGCCTCTATAGATTTTCACAAAGGTGTGCCTCACTCCCTCGCTCGCTCACTCCTTCACTCCTTGCTTGTCCTCTCCTTGTCATCTTTCTTCGTCCCTTGTCTACCCCTGGACCCAAGCCATATCTCGAGCTCGGGACAGATGCCAGATAGAATGCCGGAATAGATGTCAGAGAAGGAATGTCAGAATAGATACGAGATAGAATGGCAGAAAGAATGTCAGAATAGACTCCAGAAAGTCTATCAGAAAAACTGTCAGACAGAATGTCAGAGTATATGCCAGAAAGAATGTGAGATAGTCTCTCAGAATATATATGCCATATATATACTTCCAGATAATATGTCAGTGTCAGGGTGGAACCCAGAAAATGGATTGCTGGATTCCGTAGCATCTGCAATGACATGTTGCAAAAGTCTGTGTTTGTCCTTGAAGGGAAACATCTTTGCAAGATGAAGGACAGAAATTCATTAGCAACTTGTCACTTGGAATATGGATGTTTCCTTAAAAGGGGGGTACCCGTAAATCATCCATTTATAGAATGATTTTCCATTATAAACTATCCAGCTATTGGGATACCCTAAACCCCGGTTGATTTATTCCTGCCGAGGTCAGTGGGCGAGTCAAATGAGGTCCGTGCATATCCCACGATGAAGCTGTTGCTGGCTTCGGATTCAGTTTGGTCAAGGGAATGTCCACCAAAAAGGGCTGATTGGACCGGACCTAAAGCCGCTCTTTTGATTTTTGGGTTAATGGTTGTGAAGGTCCTAAAAATAATCACAAAAATACTATAGGTGGATGGTGTTGTTATGTGTTGTTCAATGGAACTCGTCAATCTCGGCAACGAGACTGGGGAGCTGTGTTTGGGTGAAGAAGTCTTAAGCGATGGTTGAATAACACTCCAACTACCGAAAAAAATAAGGTGGTTCGACTCAATTTGAGTACTTCAATATACTTACACGGGGGTTGGTAACTGTCCCATTTTGGGTATATTGGACATCACCTTATAGTAGCCATTATAGACCATATACCTAATGGTTGGGTGATGTTCAATGAGGACATTTAATGACCCATGTATTACAAAAGCCAATTTTGTCATGGATACCTGGAGTGTCTAGAACTCGATGACCACTTCCTGCGGCAAAAACCGACTGAGGTTTGTGGATGGCACCGTCTTTGAATACGACGTTCAGGGGCGACAGCGGGGCGCCCAGGAAATCTGAGCGTTTGGCCCTGGGTGGGATCAACACATGGATTTTTTTTAACACCAAAATTCGGAGATCTGGGACAATATGGGATATTCATGGGATACAAAACGTATGATATGGGGATTTAAGGGATATTTATGGGATGTTCATGGAATATTGATGTGATATGGTTTGAAGGATTCCAGGCTGAATTGCCAAGTTTCAGGATTCCAGGCATTCATTTTTGAAGGTGAAAAGATGTGAAAAGAAATGAGACACACCCAGATATCTTCCAAGTTCAGCGCAGACACTGCGTGGTGGTGTCATATGTCTCATAATGTTCAACACAGGGTGGTGCCCTAGGTCGGAATCGCTAACTTGGTTTATAAATCCAAAACTGTTGGGTTTATGGTACTTGGAATATATATTATTACTGGTTGGTGGTTTCAAACATGTTTTTATTTTCCATAATGTATGGGATAATCCTTCCCATTGACTTTCATATTTTTCAAGATGGCTAAAACCATCCAGTCATTGGATTGAGGGAAAATCTGCAGGAAACCATGGTTTTTACCATTAAATATTGGGGTTTCCTTTAAATTTTCCCTTAAACCAATCCATTGAAACCACCAACAAGATTATATATATTGACATAGTTAATGACGCTTATCATTATATTGTATAAGTAAACAAGTCATGTGAGGTCACCACAACCTATAGGTATATGTTTTTTCCCGCTGGACACCTCCGTGTTTGATGTTTGTTTTTCCCAACTAGATGGTATGTCAATCGATATTCCATGAAGATTCGAGGAATATGCCATTATATTCTATCATATTTCCATGATATTATTAGATGCACATGGCTGTGTTTTTGTCGCAACCTTGTCCTTAGTCACCCGAAGGTCTTCCCCGTTGCTGTCCTTAGTCAGGTGGCAACATATCGTGAAGTGGGTCAACAAACACCTGGAGAGAGACCATGTGTTGAAGTCCGTGGAGGATTTTTCAACCACGGGGCATGGGGCTCCCGGACGTTTCATCGAATGGGGGAAGCATCCTCAACCTTGGATGACTTGGATGGGTCGTTCAATTGTTTTTTGCCAACCAGCTAACAATTTTATGTTTGCATGGTATCTAGGATGGGCAATGAACTGGAGGAAGTTCGCCCATCAAATGAATGTGAATCAACCACAAATGGAACGCGGAGTTTCAAACTCCTGGATGTTTCGTGTCGGATTTGTTTCAAGAAACCAAAACTCGGTGGTTTGTTTGGCGGAAACAAAACCATCTAGCCCACGATGAAGAAACCATTTTGTACACCACTTCTGGTCGTGCAAAATCATATCAAAATATACAATATGGATTAAGCTAGGGTAAGAGGAAAATATGTAACAAACAACTGTTTGTTTGCGTCAAAAGCATCCTTTATCTTAAACAATCGTGCTTTGTTGTGGTTTGGATGCTGTGGTTTTTTTGGCATTTGTTTGCTTAACTATATAGCTCAAAGCAGAACATCTAACATTTTCGGTTTGTTTTCAGAGGATGAACATGCGTTTGGGGTCGCCCACGTTTGGGTGGCTGATTGGGCACCCTCGGATCATAGGCCTGACTCAGGCCCAATCCCATATGCTCTATGTATAGTTCGCCACAGCTCCAAATTCCATCCTATTCCCATCCCTGTGGATCCAAGTCCCTTCGGAAGGATCTGGGATTATCATAGGAGATATGAAGCCAACAAACTGCCTTTTTTTAACCAAAAAGAACAGACTTTACATAATCATGAATAATCCCTAACCAGTATGTTCCCACCATTTCAATGGTCCAGTTATGTATTGGCTGTGAAAACACACATTATTGGCTAAGTTGGGTATTAGTTTTTTTCTTTTCCAGATCATATATTGTATAAAATCCCTATTGCAATCCATGATGTTCATGTATCGTATACCTATTGTCAACATACATCTATGGTATTACCCATAGGATCCACGGTGCTGGTATATATGCTAACATAACTGGGGTATATTGATGGGATCCATGTTACCATATATAGCAGCACCATGGATCCTATGGTATTATATTATCATACCTATAATACTCATTCATGTTCGCATCATTTTTCCAGGACGCTGAGACCTACTTGCACGACAACGACCTGGCTGTCGTGGGTCTCTTTCCGGAAGGCGCGAGGTGTGGGATAACATGGTGACACCATTTGGTAAACTATATATATAGCCATTGAAAATGACCATGTATAGTTGATTTACTTATCAACAATTGTGATTTTTTCCAATAGCTATGTTAGTTTACCAAAGAAAAAGTTGGGATATATAGAATAGAATAGGGATACAACTGGCTATTTCATGGAATATCAATGGGTATGTCACAAGCTATCCATATAGTTGTATAAATAAATTAAAACAAACTATCCCAAAACGACCTTATTTCAGTGAATTATTATAGTTTATCTAGATTATATAGGTGATTCAATCAAGGAAAAGGGATCTTTAGCCAACAGGACATTCATATTTCACGGAAGATGGGGAACGATGTTTAACGAGCAACACACAGGGATGAGTTGAGGCCTGTTGGGGGCCTCACTGACTTGACTTCTGCATGTTCCCGCAGAGGTTTTAACTCTGGCGCCTTTGGGAAGGTGCGGTCGACTTAGAGTTGGACGTGGGGTCAGGACGTCGCTGGTCTAATCTACTGCGATATACCTTGAACTTTACCTCAGAACAAACCAAACGGTAAACATACTAAGATTATGGCTAAGACACCATGCAATTAAATGTATATTAAATGTATATTTGGATGATTATTTGGAGGATCAGCCGGTAATTCTCAAATTGAATGTTTTGCCAACTGTTGCAATGGATCCAGCTGAAACTGACGGCGACTATGGCGACTTGTACTGGCGCAGGTGGGCGCCTGTTGTCTCTGCAACATGATGACTGGATATTAAGTGGCAACCCACAAATAGTTGTTGAAATGTTGGATACCCCGGATATTATGAGGAGACATGTGTTTCAACTTTCTTTGACATAAGATATCTAAGTGGTAAGCATGCGTGGATTTTTACTTTTTTGCTATAGTATCATGACTGTGCGCATGTCGCATCCTTGAAGCTCGGGAGGTTAAATCCAGAGATTTCGATCCGTGGTCGGAGCCAATTCTCATCAGCCCTTGTGATTGATGAAAATAGATGGTATAGATGGTTATAGAGTTATAATCCACTATAATCGGGGGTTCTATAAAATATTGGTTATTATATATATATATGTTAAGATTGTTATATATATATATGTATGTATGTATATATATGTATGTATGTGTATATATATACACTGGTAGGACAAAAGTTGCGCTTGTTGAGCTTCCCACAGTGAACATGGTTGGTTTCTTCTTCTGCACACCCTTTCCCCGTAGAATCCTAGCATGGAGCTTTGTCG
>Ga0126342_10004004_pt1 | contig 24787 bp, 18 predicted proteins | sample Cyp1metagenome_FD_92528 | JGI IMG/M metagenome (GOLD analysis project Ga0126342, IMG submission 92528) | Coral microbial communities from Lord Howe Island, Old Settlement Bay, Australia - Cyphastrea 1 metagenome | ecosystem: Host-associated > Invertebrates > Cnidaria > Coral ...
AATCGAGTTCGAACTGCTCTGGGGCGAGTTCGAACGCGAGTTCGAACTGTGTCACCGCCAGTTCGAACTCGAGTTCGAGCATGTGGACCGCGAGTCCGGACTCAGAAAGCTTGTTTTTTTTTTCCGGGGGGGGGGTTCGAGTTCGAGTTCGAGTTCGAGCGGGGCTCACTATGTCTTATTGGACATTCTTGTCTTTACCTCATTTTTTGGTGGACGCCACGCTGTCCTGGGGCTCCAAGGCATGCTCTGTCCAAGGAAACATCCGCCGTCTCTGAGACCTAGCGCTCATGGGAGACCTCAAAGTCACCATGGCTTTCTCAATACTAAAACGGTCTCATTTCGTGCTGCGAAATGTATATTTAATGTGCTTTCTAGATTTCAACATGTCCTGAAGTAATGCTAAGTTATAAACGTATCCATTGTTTGGATTATGTCACGTTTGATTGATTAGGATTGATCAGGATTTATTAGTGCAATTGTATCGATTAGATCCCCATTGGTGATTCAAACAATGTATGTGGTGCTTTTTTATCAATTAGATTAGGTTCCCCTAGTGATCCTAGTGACAAAAAATCAGGATATTTGTTGATATCACCACTCCAACTAACATAGACGCCGACAACGGCCCATGCTTACAGGACAGTTGTCTTCCAACCCCCTATTTGTCGGGGTCTATGTTAGTGGTGGGGTAGTAATTTGTGGTTCAGTTAGGAGTTTATTATTCAATTAGACAATTAGAGTGACCAATTCTGATTAAAATTGATCAAACCCATGCAGCACCAATTCACATCAATTTGAGTACATTGTGGCTCTTGATGCGAATGTGTACACTTTACATCAATTCACGTCCCTTATAAGATGGTAAGGCATAATATGTGCTACAATGCGATCTAATATGATACAGTATGATGTTATCATCACCAGCTCTTAATCCTGATGGTATCATATGGGCATGGCACAGGTCGTACCATCTTAGGGCTGTTAGGGTCATTGTTTGAACATGTAGTGTAATGACCACGTGACCACCTCAATCGATCACATTTTGGGTACCCAATCCTGATGGTGTCACCCCATGCCACGTACCCTCCATAGCTGCTACATATGCATCGCCTGTCCTGAAGCTGCTACTCGCTTGCAGGGTGCCCACAAAGGATCGCCATGTGAGAAAAACACAAAACCCACACCCATGCAGCCAGTCCCTGAACCCTCCGCACCCATTGCGCAGATTCTTTGATCTGCTGCGAATAGGCCAGCATTTGCTCAACCTCACGTGGCACTGAGCTGCAACAAAGTCACCAATGTGGGGCCCACCTGCGGCATTATCATTTATCATATAATACAGTATCACAAAATATCAGGATTCTCAAGGTTTCAAGACCTCTCAAGCCCTGTGCGTAAGACCTTGGGGTCTGTCGTAATAGTGTCCTACTGGTGTCATTTCATAAGGCAAACAATGGTGGGCCTGAGGCCCGTGACGGTGGCCGGCCAGCCCAAGGTTCTCAGCAATTCCTGTGGTTAGCGCAGATCGATAGCGCAATGGGTCGGTTGAAGGTATGGCTGCGCAACATGCCATGTCACAATACAACAGCACCAGCAAACTCCAAAATCAATTCAAAGCCATGTGGTTTTATAGGCTCAGAATGTGAAATGTGATACCTTCATCCTTCAAGCGCGGCCACAGAACGAGCTTTTTTCTGGCAGGTGCTGTTGAAGCAACAAAAATCCGCAAGGCGCACCAGTGACGACCTGGTTGGTGGGTGGGCTAGCAGCTAAGCATGCGAACAGGAACAATTCATTTGTACCTGATTTTGCTTGGGTAGAGATTTCTCCTCTCAACATATCAGCAAATCAACATGTCTAGAATTGTCTAGTCTAGATCAACAGGCCTTCAACCGAGTTAGGCCCACCTTGAAATCAACTCCCTACTCTACTGGTTGGAAGCATCCACTTTCGTGGGCATTCTGCTCCCAACTCTGCTGACTAATGCGCACAGAACCCATCAAAGAGGTCCAACAAATCTTCAGCCATCAAAGGCAAAGCACTCCCAGCGGTGCGTTTGGGCTGCTTCCAACCCACGAAGATGGACTCTGGCACTTCAAGCTTTGATCCATCACCTGGCAACTTGGTACAACTTTGTTGCTTGGCTGGAATGCCCCACGCATCCCCACACCCTAGAGGGGGATTGTATGTAATATTACAGTGTGATCATTGTGTAAGCATATGTAACCATCTTCCCTCCTTGGTTTTAGCAGGACTAAGATATTTAATAATTTCCTCTTTCTGCTCCGTTTTGGTGGTACCATGTCTCAAAAAACCGCTAGGCCCAACTGCCCCAACCACAATATACTAAACATACAACAACCATCCACAACCAACCCTCATGCCTTGCTTCTGGTGATGCTTCTTCAACTCCAAGGAGTTCCCTTGCAGCACCACCTTGGAGCAGCGCAGCAGGATCGCATCCCGCAAGGCAGGGGTCGGCAAAGTCACCACAGCGCAGCCCATGGATGAGTGCTTCTTCACATGCACCCATGTTCCCTCTGCGACATCTGCCTCGCGCTTTTCGCGCACTTGACCAGGGCGAGCTGGGCCTTCTTCAAGGTCCACCACACCACACAAGCGCAACTTGCGTGCGTCCAACGCCACGCAGGAAGAGGGATTCTCCAGCAAAGTCTGAGCAAAAATGGGTGCCACATGTTCGCTGCGGCAAAGGGTTACATGTGGATTGGCCTTTGCACAGGGAAGGCTTTCAGGCAGAGCCACTTCGGCCAGGATCATGTCAGCGTGCTGGAGCACCCGCGTCGCATCAAAGTAGACCTGTATATAAGCAGAAACATACACGATAGCCGCGGCTGTCTCAATTTTATTGTGCTGCAACCCTTTGTCATTTTTCGAGTTGTTGAACAGTCCCGGGCCTCCATGCCCTTCATCTCCTGCAAAGCTTGGGACATGAGCTCCAAATCCTCCACAGACAAATCGTTCAGCGGCGCGGCCTTGGCTGCTGAGCGACCTCCCAGGTAGAGCAGCGTCACGTGCAGCTGCTCCACGGGGACCAGGCCTTGCAAAACCCATGGCCATGGCGGATCGATGGTATCAACTATTCGATGGTTGGACGGATAAATCGATGCATATGGATGTGCGCTTGGCAGTGTGCACACCACACATATAAATGGACATCTTTGCATTGACATATGGATTTTTTTTCCTGATTCTCAAGAAATCTGATGCTCCCACCCCATGCCATGGTTTGCGATTTGAATACTCCTTTGCCGCCTAATGTTCTGGGTCTGTTCTGAGTGAATTGCTAATTTTCATCAACGGCTTGAGCACTCTAAGTGTGGCCTGGAGCATGGAAGCACCGCAGTTCATTACTCTCCACGGCCAGCTTCCAAAAAAGCGGCACCCTCTTCGCCATTGCCGGCTATGTGGGGCGTAGAAATGGGTGAGGGCTAGTGGCTGAGCCCCTCAAGTTGCGGCAGAGACAAGCATGTGACTGCTACATACTGCTACATCTGCTACAGCATCACTTGGAAATACCAAATAAGTCCAAATACTCACCGTCCACCTCGAACTCAAAATGTATCAGCAATGAACATTTCAAGTTCTTATCGCAACCTAGTGGGCTCCACAACATGATGAACCTTTGAATGTCTGGGCGATGCGCCTACCTCCATCACCTTCGAATCCTTCCAGACCCAATTTCCCTAGTCTCACCCACTCGGATTTCGGCAGCCTCAGGCCAGAACCTTGGCCCACAGATGTTGCCGTCGCAGCCGAGAAAGGACTGATTCTTGCCGTGAAAAATGCAAGAGGATGCAAGAGGATGCAAAAGGTCCATGTATGCACTGTAACCATACTGTGCCTAACCATCCTAACCTATACTAATGGTGCTTGTGCAAGCATGTGCCTATACTATTTGGTCTCAGTTTCATTGACTGGTCCCAAGGCCCTTTCTTTTCCTTTTTCCCAGCTATGAATGCCAAGCGCTTTGGCTGCCGACCTCAAATGGGAGTGGAATTGCCGGAAGGCCAACGAACATGCGTCAACAAGGAAAAGTAGTTCCTTCTATGGTGATCACTACTAATACTTGCACACATTCAAGGGCCCAAAATCAACCACTATTCCCGATTGCACAAGCAAAAGTGTCTGAACCACAAACATTCGCACAGAAATTTCGCCAACAGTTTCCGTGTCATCATGTCCCATGATGGATGGATTGAGCTTGTCGACGTGTGCGCCATGGCGCTCTGCAGCAGCTTTTGCAGCTCAAACCTGCCAACTTCGGCAACTTCAGGGATCAAGCGCCATCCAAAAGAGTGGGAAGGCGACAGCCACGACATGCCCAGCTCAAGTGGAGGAATTGTAAAGCTTGAAAAAAACTCAACGATCCTCAACCGTCAGTCAGCCTTGTTTATTGCCGACTATACATTATAATGATGTGTACAATTGTGTATACATATATAGATTATATAGTAATAACATTGCACGCACATTTGCTGTATGTTTCACATAGGCGACCACAGAATAACCAAGCGATTACTCTGCACGCCTCTTCGAATGGTGACTTCTCGGCTAGTCACAAGACAAGCACATATGCCATGTTCAGCCAGCAGTCTCCGTTTCTGGAAAGAGCGTCATCTGCCTATGCTATGGCTCAGAAAATCATGGATTGCTCATGATTTTTCAATCTGTCGGCCAAAAGGCCAATCTTGCAACACTATTTATGCAATTTTGTAGGTCATCATCATTCATCATCCACCACTTTTGGGCCAAAATCCGCCAACATCATCTAACATCCAGCTTCTTATACCTCCTTATACATCCTTTCACGAGTGCCTGGAATTGCCTGGACCCGGCAACGGTGGCCTGGATCCACCACACGAAATCCGTGCTGAAGTGAATGGTCTCTTTGGAGTTTCTGGTGACCAAGTCCTCTACCAGCGCCTGGCGGGAAATATAGGCAAACATGTGCACAATGGTCAAACAATGTCCAAAACCGCTTCAACAACTTCATTTTCATTTGGCCGGACGTGATTTTTTTTGACACCAACGGGGCATCCAGGATATACCTGATGTGCGGCAATGAGGCTGTGACGTTGCAGTGGTCTTGTCCAGAGGTAATTAGAGGTCGACAACGCATTGAAAGAATTCAAATACTGTAAGTGCACATTCACCTGGTTGACATTTACTCCCACAATATTATCAATATTGATTGAGGCATTAATAATGATAGGATCCCATTTGGCACCTGCTGCGCCTGAACCCCGTGATTTTGTGACCTTTCAGCAGGTTGGACACAAAAACCTAAGGCGGCTTTTCTCATGAAGTGCTGTCATGTTTAGGACCATCTTATGGGTCCCCAGAAACTCAACGGGTCCATCGCACAGGACCTGGGCCCATGGGAAATCGGTACCATTGACAGGAAGAAGACACACAGTCTGTGGGCTGAGTCGACTTCTTGCATTGCATCTCTGAAGCGGGATCATCGCGCACACCACAAAATCCGGGAAAGGGATCGCCGGAGGACCAAACGCAGCCTGTCTTGGAAGCACAGTCTGTGGCAGCAGAAATGCTCCGACAAAGCTCCCAGCTGGTGGCATTCTGTTCAACATCGCAAAAACCTTCCACGCCGCTGGTAGAGGTAGGTAGCTCGAACCATTGAGATGCAGCGACTGCTTGACCCTTGGACTGCAGCAACACCAGGGCCTGGGCTGGCAGAACCCGACTGGAAACAACATAGGGCAGGCACTCACGTTAGCGACCCCTCACTGCACAACAATCAGAGAACAATGACCTCATTTGCATTCATTTGCAGCTTATGGCTGGCGAAGAGGGCATCTAATATGTCATTGTCATGATGTACTGTATCTAGATGTACCTAGTTAAGCGTATATAATCGTGTGATATCGTGTGTAGAAATGCATATATATATTATATATATATAGTTCATCAAATGGATGTCAGAAACCTAATTAAAAATTTGAATACTCTCGTTTGGATCGTGCAATTCTGCTGCGGGACTGCTTCTTGGAAATTGATATGGTTTTGAGTGGGTTATCGGTCGTGTCCGATGTTGGATTTAAAATAGGTGCGGAACATCTGGATATGCCATGGAAATATTCAACATCTTCGGATGAGTGGCGGCATCGGGGCATACTTATTTCAAAGATTTGTTCTGCTGCTTGTCAATGTTTTTACCATCTGTCTTGGTAAGGGTTTTGCACTTGCGAAGGTTCACCTATATGATATAAGCAATGATATCTTAAGTAAAAGGTTTTGGTTATCGGTCTAAGCGCGGGGTCAATAAAAACGATAGCTACATACTGTATAAGGGTCTGCTATCGTTCACTGCGCAGGGCCAATCAAAATTGAAAAAACAAAAAAAAAAAAAAACACTTCAACTTCAACAGCCGCAGTTAGGTGCAGGACGGTTTCTTGAGACGAATACTAAACAAGTGGTGGGGACAGCAATGATGTCTCAAAACCGTGTAAAAACGCAAATCCGAGTTTTTGACGGAATTCAGAATCTAGGTTCCAGTCTAACCCACGAAGCTGGAGGATCCATAGCCGGCCATCACTCCCAAGTGACATCTACATAGATGCGAGGCAAAAAGGAAAAAAGGAAAAGAAGGCCATCGGCAAACGCCAAAAAACTTCTGCTGGTGATCTCATCTTATCCTCACCAGCCATGGCAGCTTCAAGGGGCTGCAAACTTGGGTCGCCCGCAGCTTTGGCAACAAGCCAAAAGCAAGGCAACGTGATCCGTTTCATCTCTGTGAGGCAGCCGCTGTTCGAAGGGGTTTCTACACAGCTTGGGCCAAGCAAAGGCCACAAAGAAGTGAGTGACATCCTTAAAGTCCGACTGGCTCATCACTGGCCAGTCATGTATCTTCAATATTTCAATTTCCACTGAAAATTTCCACTACCCGGATTATCCCAATTGCAATGGGGTTCTAAGGCAGTTACCACACCAGTTTTGCCCCATATATCTTGATTCTAACCCCTATGAGCCTCGATGACTCCTTCGAAGGCAAGGTTGAAAAGATCGTGGCCTGGTGATCACCAGTGCGATTGGGATGTGGATCAAACATGATGAAAACACTGGCAATTACCTGGTTAACATCGAAGTAGGTGTCAAATGGATGTTCATCCAAGATATTATCAAAATAATTCAAAATATAAAATCATACCATACCATATCACAGCGTCACAGGTTTTGACGCACCCACATTTGGAATGAAACTGGTGGTTGAAATCAACGGGTCACAGGATCACATTCCTTGAAACATCATGGTTCCGAGATGTTCCGAGATGTTCCGAGTCAAACTTCCATAGCAGTTGTGAGATTGTGAGATCCATTGTGAATCAGCCAAATCCCAAGCACCTGAGCAAATCAATGCAAACATAGACATGGGAATGGACCCCACGTTCAATATCCAATTTCTGCTGCTTAGATCAAGACTTTGAGTCCAGCACCGTGCCAGCACCCCCCAAAAAATATCAAAAAATGATAGAACATGATTGAACAGTTGGAAGCCTGCAAATTATGAGAACAGCATCATCCCTACCCTCCTGGAAATACGTGTTCCATAACTTTCTTTCTGTTTGAAGCTTACTATATCTATAGAATTATCTAGTCTATATATTAATAATACATAAATATCAATATAAATATATATATATGTATATGACGACGATGATGATGATGATAATGATGATGATGATGATGGTGATGATGACGATGACGATGATGATGATGATGACGACTCGGTGACTATATAATTATGAATATATATATATATTCATACGTATATATATATATATATATATATTCTCTCTCTCTATCATCGCCATCCCGAAGGTTCAGCGTCAGGCTGAGGGCGAGCAGGTGGCCCGATCAAATGAAGCCAAGAAGAATGCAACAGTACACACGAAAAACTGTACATACAAGATCCAAGGAATTAAATCATGAGGGCGAAACGCCAACTAGGCGATGAAGGCGATCAGTGTCCAAAGGCTTTAGCCTCCAGCTCGCGCCGTCTAGCTTCTCGTCACATCTCTTTGCCCATCAAATGGGTCGTGCAATGATCTGAGCTTTCCGTTCTTGTTGTGTCAACCTGGCAATTCAGGGAGGCTCTGGTTCTCACTGCACTGTGCGTCGACAATGTTGTAACAGAAGCTTCCGCACTCTGTGTGCCACCGCGTTGACAAATTTCACTCTGCCTATCCTCATCCGAAGCGGGTGGTGCACTATAGAAAAGCTGACATCCTGCAGTTGAACTTGAGATTGCCTGTCTTCCAGGTTACGGCAACGTTCGGCCATTGCCTCCGATTGCTCCTGGGTGCGTCTTAAGAGATTTGCAAGGGGCGCAATCTGTTCTTGCACTGTGCGCGAGATGATTTCGGAGCTGCCTGGGGAAGGGAATTGTTCATCATCGGTCTGCGTAGCAGTGTCATGGGTGTGGTCAGCGTGCTGGTGCTCCCTGACGTCCTGCACGAGCAGATACCTAAGATGAATGGTTCTTTTGGAGGTATGCGCTGAAGATCTGATCTGTGCTGGTGGCAGCATGAGCCGCAAGTATAGCAAAGCAATATCCACATGCTGTGCCACAACAGGCAAGTCTTGTTTCCTCGCCAAACGTCGGGCATACCCCAAGCATGATGTGAGTTTCCTCAAAGGCAAAGAATCCATTGGCAAGCAAATTAGGGACATGCAACTGTACACACGTCTGCCATGTAAGGTTTCGCAACCAGGGCTCGAGCAATAATGGCTTGAGCCAAAATGGCTACGGTAGTCATATATAAGTCTTTAAGGGTTCGTGGTCTATCTATTCCAAATTTTATCATATAGAAAAATATATATATATATTTATATAATGTTTGCACGCACATATATATATAATTATATACACACAGACTATGCCGTAATAGCTCATCCTTCCGAAGCAACGCAAAAGAAAGCCTGCCAGGAGTCCACCAGGACGAAGCTTGGAACGCCAAAGCTGCAAGTCCTTTTTCACCGCCGAATAGCTGTGATCACCTGAAGCTCTCTGAATCTCTGGATTCATCGCCGCTGGTGGTGGTGGTGGTGGTGGTTGTTCCGGAAAAATGGTGCATGGAAAAGCGAAGAACTGGCTGGTGGAGGGGTGGAAAGTTAGTTTTAAATAGCGTTAAAGATTAAATGCAAAAACAACTAGCCATGGGATACAACCCGTCAATTTGCGGCAACATGCCGAAATGCTAACTCAATGACTCAATGACTACCTTGAAATTCCTAGGGCATCCTAGGGCTATTTTGCTGCAAGCTGACATGGCTGGAAAATGGTTTCTCATGGGCAAAGTTGTTCCTAGTACCCCAGTGGGTTCCCAAAGCTGTTAACATGAAGGAACCTCATCTGGCACCTTTGTGGGCATCAATCATTCTATGCTACATGGGACCCAGTGTTTGTGGTTCCATGCGAGACTTGAGGGTGGAGGATTTGGATGGATTTGGTATGATTTGGTCCTTTACTGGGGCCAAGAATCACCCAGAGTACTCATGCTGATCTTCCCCAAGCTGAGTCCGATCGGCCATCAATGAAGATGAGATCAAAAGTCGACGGATCGAACCTCACGACTGGACCCCCGGCCTTCCATTTAGCGTCATTGACATTCATTTAATACCATTTGGATCCATTTGGTTACAGTAATTGTGAATACCAAGGAAATGCATGGAAACGTTAGGACTAGGAAACATTAGGAACCCCAATGTTGGCTGCCTGACATCTGCCGGTATTTTGAATTCATCTTGGAAGCTGATGGACTTAACAGCTGTTTATTCCGCACATCCAAACGCACTGACAAGCTCTTCTCGTGGTCACGAGCTTCAACCCAAAACATGTACCGGATACTCAGTGTCGGCCTCTGCTGTCAATGCGCCTCTATATCCGTGCGATGCTTTTTCTCTTGCTGCTTTGAAAAACTTGCCTTGTGCTTCTTTGGCTTCTTGTTGCTCCTAACTTATGAACTTGTACCCATGCACTAGTCACTAGTGCCTACCCCATCTGCACAACATTCTAACCGACATAATTGATACATCAGCATAATTATACCCGCAAGAACTAGCTTACCTCTGCAAGGGTTTCTATATAAGCATGGATTACAGTTCCACTGAAAGCTTGAACAGAATGCTGTGGGCCCCAGCTTCTCTGCTGCTGACTCTGAGGTGAGGCGCCAGAGCCTTTGAACATGTCCCCCATGGCCCCCTATCCACAATCTTGCCGCCAAAAAAGAAAACAAATACAGTAAAAGGGTAACTGTGCATATGTGCATATCACATACATGCAAGATATAAGTATAATATATATATATATATGTGTGTATGTATGTATATACAATATATATATAAGATTGTATAAGTGTGTTGATACCGCAAGTGATTGCTTGGTTGCGCTATATATAGGGTTATACAGTTATACACCCAGTAATTGTAAAGAATCACTCCAAAATTATACACCCAGTAATTGTAAAGAATCACTCCAAAATTGGAGCAAATATGTTTCCACCTGTTTCCATTGAATGCTTTACCAACAGAATTCTGATAGGCAACTTGAATTCAGTTGCTGAGGATCTCTGGTCACTCGACCTACATCCAGCCTTGCACGTGGTGCATGCGGCCGGATTCGTTGGGAAGCTTCAGCGAGAATTTCTTCTGCATTGATGAAAGGGTCAACTCCATCCTTGGTGTAGGTGTAGCTGTAGTATGCTGTAGTTGATGAGCGTCTTCACCAAACATGCTGATGATGCACTTCATGAATCCATGACATGCTAAAAACATGAAGAAACAAATTGCTTCTGCATGAGCTTGCAGGTTGACATGCTTGTGCAAGTAGATGAGGCACAAATCCCTGCCCAAGAAACACCTGCAGAACCTCTCTACTCCATGGCAATCACAGGAAAACACATAATACTTTATGATGAAAAACTTCAAAAATCATCGAACATCCACCATAGATCAACAATTACACATGGACATGTTGTGTATACCATTGTATACCTACGGGATTTTCCATTGCCAGGTTAGACTACCAAAGCGCAACAACATTGGTAGCATTGGTCAGATGCGATCTTTCCATAGTCATGCTGAAGAAACAACATGCAAGTGAAACATTTCAGAACATTTCAAAACCACGCAAAATCCACCCAACACCATTTCAAAACAAAACGACATACCCAGGGGGATACCAATTGAAGACAATTCAAGGATATGATGCTTGCATGATGTGCATCAATGTGCAACGGTGTTGCTGCAGAACCATGCCCAGCGGCAAATTCCAGATTCTTGAATTTTTTGAGCAAATATTCCTGACACCGCGGGGGCCCACCAGCTCCCGCCTTTTGCAGAAACATCTGGTGGACATAGTACGATATTATTTTCAATGATTTGGGAGTCATCTTTGTGGGTTTCCTAGATCTTCAGAGTGTTCAGAACATTCAAATTGAAAGCAACATGGGAGGAGGCCTAGCATGCTTTAGCAGAGTCTAGCAAGGGATATCGCGCCGATTCCCACCTTAGAAACACACCATTGTCTAAGGCAGACTGTTACATGCTCGTCCCATGGGCAATATATTGGCAAGCAACGTGCCATACCACCCACAGATAATAATCATTTAAATCTCAAAGGCACGACTATGTGACTATGAGAAACACCGTTTATCACAGATTGAACAAGTTTCCGCAAAAATGTCAGGCCAAGCACATCATTTGAACATATAATGTGCAGTACCATATTGGTCCACGATATTATCAACATATCACTACAATGCAAATGGATACCAACAGATACCAACCATATCACTGCGTTCTATGGCTAGGATTCCCCATCCATCACCCTCAACCCCTAATTCGTGCCAGGGATCTGACGTAATGGCATTGTTCACCTCGGTTGAAAGATGGCTCATTAAATGGACCGCCATTTTGTGAATTTGGGCAATTTTAAGGTATGGCTGCGTCAAGAAATACCCTCCGGCAATTCAAAACAGCGATTCAAAATAGCTATTCAAAATCATCATGTTCAAAAAGAGTAGGTAAAGAGACCTATTAATATAATTAATGTAATATGTATAAATGGATATAAATGGCTTGTTTCCCATAGCTATGTGTGACGGGGTCCACGACTCACACCCGGCCGTGACAAAATGTGACCATGATGGTGGGAGTTGCTGTATCGCGGCTGTGGAATGGGCCTGGACCCGAACTCATGTCAGAGAGAATGCCAGACAGAATGCCAGACAGGACGTCAGATAGAATGCCGGTTAGAATGCCAGATAGAATGCCAGAATGAATGCCTGAAAAGATGCCAGATATTAGATAGAATAGCAGAATAGATGCCAGAAAGAATGCCAGAATAGATGCCAGATAGAATGCCAGAAAGAATGTCAGAATTCGAATGTATGTCAGAAAGTATGTCAGAATAGATACAATATCTGAATGTCAGATAGAATGTCGGAGCATATGCCCGAAAGAATGTCAGAATATATTCTATATGCCGAATACGACATATATATAGTATATATCCATATATACTTCCAGATGGTACTGTATGTCAGAAACTATGTCAGAATGGTGTGTCAGCGCGGGGATCACTCGAAGCAAAATAAGCAAAGTAATTTTAGTGCGGAAGCCTTTCATCATCTCTCATCCGTGATGTTTTTTTTTTAAATGTTTTTTCAAGAGTCCAACAAGATGTCACCATCTCTTTGGGAGAGCATGGCAAAACACTTTGACACCACATTCATTGTTGGTACCACTACAATCCCACGATATTCATTAATTTAATCAAGTACTTATCCCCGTGATTAAATATCATAACGTTATCCAAAATTACATCCCTCTAATTGGAAGATCTCACGTATGAACGTAACATGAACACTCTTGCCCCACCTCACCCCGACCCCACCCCATGCCTGCCGTAGCAGCACGTACTAATATAAGCAGCGTAACATGAACGTTATAGCCCCTCCCCACCCCAACCCAACCCCAAGTGTGACGTAGCAGCACGTACATGTAGGCAGTGTAACGTGAACGCTATTGCCCCACCCCACGAAACAGTGAAAAATGCACGAAAAGACACGGCCGTCTACAAGCCGTGGTCCAAGTACCGGAAGGTATCACTTTTAGGTGGCGTATGGTGGTGTCATTGGAGCCCTGATTGAAAGTACTAGTCAAATCGCACCTCAGGTGCGGCCCAAGTTGCTCCGACCTCCAAGAGCCGCAAGGGCCTCGCGGGCACCAAAGACGCTCCCGCTCCCAGCTGTGTTTCCAGAAGCTCGGCCAACACATGGTAGCCTGGCTGGGCACAGCTCATCTGGCACCTCCAACCAGTTGGGGGTCAAGCTCAGTTGCTGTCTGGAACCGGATTCGATCAGGAAAACAAGCACTTGGATTGGATCATCTTGGATCTATATATATACTGTACTTCGTTGTTCAGGCAACGTAATCCTCCCATACCAATCTCGTGGGACATGTGACCATGCCACAAAGCAATTTGACCAGCAATCATGAGGTGAATGAACCTACATGCAGCAACATACCTAAAATCAAACTCCCGATGGTTACTAATACCCCCCCTGTTAATAAACCTAACCTTGAAACTTTAAATCCCAAGTCTTGCTGGAAGATGTTGGAAATTCATATGCATATGCGGGGAATTGTGATTTAACCATTGTTAACCAATAATAATCAGCATTAGTTATCATCATTGGTTAAATTACCAATAATCATCACCATGAAAATTATCTCCAGTAATGTACTATTGATTATCACCAAAATAATAATCACTAATTATCACCATTAATTATCCATTGATTATTATTATTGGAAATATAACCATTATTGGAAATTTAACCAATATTGTCCATTGGTTAATATAACCACAATGGAGGCCGTACGCTTGGACTTGGCGGCGGGAAGGTCATATCTACAATTAGTCATTCTGAAAATTACCATTTATCATAAAACTCACCATTGTGTTCCATGTTTTCCCCCAAAATTAGAGGGACAATCCCGATTTAGCGCCAGGGGACGCCGACAGCAGGCAGGATGAAACTCAAAGCGCGGGAACGTCGCCGGGGAGCGTAGCCTGCCGCACTGCAAATTGCCGAGGGAAACAAACAAATAACCATGGTTAACCATGGTTAACAATAATGGTTAATGATGGTTAATACTGGTCAATCATGGCTAATTAGTCATTGATAATTCATGGCGATTATTAATGGTTAATCATTAATGATAATCAACGTAAGTCAAGCAATAATAAACCACCAATGTTTTGTTGGTTTATGCCACCCATTTATGGCAGAATTGGGGATGGTGGATCCTATTGCTTAACCATAGACAAAAATTTCATTATATGACGTTAGAGATACTGTAATTATTACAATACTGAAAGAAGAATTGGGGAAAACTGACCCAGAACATGGGGGATATGAGGCAACAAACATGGGGCACTTTCTGCGGGTCACGAATCCACAATTCCTCCTTTGCTATGATTATAGCTGGAGGGTGCTTGTGCTGGAATGGTCAATAGAATGACCTGGCTATAATGGCTGACAATCTCGTGGTGATAAGATTATATATATAATTATATGGACAACCCAGAGCTGGGATTATGCTCGTACGGTGACTCAATTCAGGTTGTATGCACATCCTTGGGTGATGAATTTTTGACAGCTACAATTTTGAGGGTCTCAGTCATAGGTTCTCAAAACATTTCACAACATCATTGAAGGCAATCAGCTAGCTGATTGAGCCTCGTTGTGGCAAAAACAGTCGCACAGTCGCCACTATATCCCAGCCTCTCTTGCAGCTGCGAGCCCAGCAAATCCAGTGAGGCAAAAGCCAAAAGCCTTAGCCATGGCCATGGGAAATGCATCCCCACGACTTGAGCTGAAACATCTTGGGATGGCCATTTCCCCAGCTATGTTAATTAGATTAGATGACCAAAGGGTACTATCGCTGATGATGTCCCTTGTGTCTGGTGAACCCACCCACATCCTGAGACAGAGTGGCTCGGCTTGGAGACGGCACAAGGCGGTGGCGCGGCGCAAGGCTAAATCGTGCAAGGCACTGGCGGCACCCAGAGGTTCCTGCTGGTTCTGGGTTGGTTCAGACCGGAAGTCTGAGCTTATGGATTGTGATTAAATCCATAACAATATATATATATATACACATATTTTTTGGTAGTATGATATGTCCTCTAATCATCAACCAGCAAGGGTTTTGAAGATTGCTTACATGAACGTCCAAATTTTAGCTGGCAATTATGGAGGTTTATCCCTGCAAATACAATCACAAACTGGCCGTGGAAACACAGTTTCAAAAACCTAAAGCGTGGTTGACAAATTAAATATTGACATAGCCATACATCAACATGATGAGGGATGCCACATCACAATATCATGCATGAAAGTAGTAATTGCGTCATGACTCCAATGACTGAAAAATATGCAACTGCTATAGATTTGGAACGACTTGGACAATGGTGGTGATATTTGGACCGAACATGACCGAACAACTTTGGCCACCAGATTCCAGGATGCGCCCTGACCTCAAAGCCGGACGACTCCAGGGCGGAGTGCACCTAGCCAATGCCAATGGCAGTCAACAAGCCGTTTGACACCACACACCACATCTGTGGGTAACTTGAGTGCACGTTTGTCGGCCATTTCCTTCTGTAGTCCAGCAAGCTGGCTCTAGATGGCTGTGAAATCTGTGAGTTGGCAGTCTATCAACACGTGCATACACTGTAAAATACTAAAGGGTATGCTTTGATAGGGTACCATGTATGCATACATATATATATATATATGCACTATATTCATACTGTAATTACATAATTAATTAATCATTTTATTAAACCTACAAGGATTTTCACAGGATTTTAAGCATCCCAAAATCACCACGGCTCGGCACATTCTGTGCGAAGTCCAAATGCGCTGCATCGAAGCCGAAGCGTGCCACCACCGCACTGGGACTGCGCAAGCCGTGAGGCCAAGGAACCTCACGGATTCAAGAAATTGAGTTGGGGATAATCCTTTCATTCTGGAAACTATATAATTTATAGTATAAAACGTAACATACATGAGATAATCTATCATATTCTATCATATGTGTGTTTGTGTATGTATATGCATACTATAATATATAAACATAGGTGTAATAATATATAGTAATTTAGCTAATAACATGATAGTGTATATATATATATACTCATATATATATATACATATATATATACATATACGCATATATATATATATAATTGCCTAAAACATCAGCAAACCAGCTAAAAGAACTCCTCAAAGGATCTGCGCATCACTGACAAACACACTTTGTTTGAAACATGTTAGTCATCCAAAGGATCACCCCAAAGTCATCCAAAAAAAAAAACACGGCACCTCAAAATTCATTGATGAATCATTATGTAATTATCATGATTACCCTCTGGTAATTTAACATAGCTATTGAAAATCACCATTTTTAATGGGAAAATCCACTATAAATGGCCATTTTCAATAGCTATGTTAGTTTACCAGAGGGTAGTATCCCAGTTTCAGCCGAGGTGCTAGGCCAGTGAGCTCATTGCCACGAAGCATCAGCCTGGCTTCACGCCGTCAGATGACTTTATTGGGCCTGTGGCTGTCCATAAGTAATGTGAGGTAACTCAAAATACCTCAAAAATGCTGGTAATATAATATATATATATGTGTGTGTGTGTGGAATATAAACGATATACTGATTCATAATGACTCATAATGATACATACTCATATACACATGGGTAGACAAAATGGGATGGTCATTTCATGCAATTTCGTGTAATTTCCAGCTTGGACATGCTCCATTTTGACACCAGGGATAGCTATTGGGAATCTGAGCTCAAAGTATCTTTGGCAACCAATGATGCCATCAATTGATTTCACTCACCGCCGGGTTGGAAGCTCTACTTGGTCTAATCTCGTTGGAAGATATTTCGTAGCGTTGCCATGAAATATGACACCAGGTGACTATGCCTTCTGCTCAAGTAACCAAAACTGCCCGGCTGATGAATCTGAATACCTGCTGAGCACATTCGCTCTTTCATTTCAATATCATAGAATCATGTTTGTTTCAAAGTTTCAAGGCAGTCTGGCTTGCCACAATAAATATCATACCTGGCATTGCACATTCCCTGGCTACATACTGTGTGAACATCGAAGTCATCATTCAACATGTGCACGGTGCTGCCCATCGCATCCAGTTTCTGTTTTCTCCTCAGCCCTGGCTTTGTGCGGCTTGCCCTACCAGTCGAAAACATTGGCAGTGAAATTGGCACGTGCTGTGGTAAAAACGATGTCCAAAAATGTCCAAAGTTTAGAGTGGTTTCGCTTTGTTTCGCTCACTTTAGCCTGGTATCTAGTCTAGGTGTGTTTGATGCCAGCCGACAGCTGAGTATATAATGTTGGACCAGGTGGACCTATGTGTTCTTTGCATCCGAGCAGCCGTGCTGTTGCTGCCAGGTACTTGCCTGTAGCTGGCTGAGTGCACCCCCATTTCAGAATCTTAAAAGAATCTATATACTGTACTCAGCTGGAACTCCTTCAGCCGCCTACAAGAAACTACATCCAAAACAGTGGAAAGGGAAATTGAAGATAGTTGCAGGAGAATTGCTGCACAAAATTCCCATATCCCCCCGGGTGCCACATCTCGCCATGGAACCTTCCAGCTCTGCCAATCTTTGGCCCAATGCAGCATGGGCTTGGCACCTGAGGCTCGGCACGCAGGCCATCTCAAACTTCTGCTGAATGCAGCTCAGTGGCTCTGCTTCCACAAAGCATCGATGGCTATAACCTCATCCGAACAAGTGCAAAAGTCATCAACAGTTAATCATAGTTAATCTACATACTGCCATCACACAAAATGTTCGGGAGCATCTCTTGCACGCTTCGATTCGAAAGCGATGGACCATGGAAACCTATGGAAGTCTAAGAGTCCATGCTGTTCGATAGCTGATGCAAACTTGTGGGTGGCTCAGTCTCTCACAGTCAGTGGTTTGAAGTTTGCACCCCACCTGTGGCCAGGTCAAAAAGGGCCATGTTGTGACCCTGAAGCTCCTTCAGGAGATCTGACAGGAAGAGGACACCTGGGCTGGGCATCTCCGTTTTGAGTCGGGCCCCAGGGGTTCCTTGGCTCGGCCATAACATGGCCAACAATCCCTCATCTTCCATAGTAAAATCATTAAATCATGGAACATCATCTGCACCTGGTGGCTTTCCATGGCTGACATGTTACTGCCCTTGGATTTTCCAAAGGGTCCTCCCAAAAAGCATCACTTAGACTTAGTTTCCCCAAAACACTTCATTAGCCAAGAAGTAATACATCACCTGCATGAGTAAAACATAGGGCACCCCCAATTTCAATGATCATTTCACATCTGTTTACCATTAAAATTGCTCTGGATTGGGGCTACGTCCCATTTTCAGCCACACCTACTCACCACGACAAGTTTGGGAGTGAGTTACAGAGAGCATCCCAAGATATACCAGTAATATCCCATGATTCATGGTATATATATATACATATATTATTACTTTAAAAAAACATATAAAAAATAACAATAAATCCCTATTATAGTTGATGGATCCCCCATTGATTTTCAGGGGAGACGTTGTGACCCTAACTCTGCAGGTTACAATAAATATTCACAAGCTTGGGGCTATAGAATGAGGTTGCTGAGCTCCATTTTTCCCAAAATGGCCTTAGCTACAAAATGCCAATTCAGTTTCAACAACCTTGAAAAACGGACGAACTTGAATACTGTCATATTCTTCCCCTACGTCATGAAGCTCATCATGTTTTCTTACAAAATGCCACTATGATGGGCTAACATGATTAAATTGATTCCTTTATAAAATGAGATTCACAAGTTTAAGCTACAAAATCTTGGGCCTGGATTTCATGTCACGGTTAGCCTGACCTGACTAAAATGGAAGCCTCTGTAAGAGGCACAAGGTCACAAACTTTGTAGGTTAAATTCGTAGGGGAATGTTGATGGCGGATACTCCTATAAATGATGGTGGCAATATCCTAAATAACTCCTGCCTATCAGTTGGCACGCCAAGTCACTAGGTCGCGCAGCTTCTCGCAGCAGCCTCCGAAGGGTCCCGGCCGGCAACCTGCCGAGGGGGTCAGAATTCAGCTTCCCCATAGCGGCCTCAAAATGGGGCGACACCAACGAAAAAGGAACTATGAAACTATGGGAACATGATGACATGATGAAGCCTGATGAAACCACTTGGGGGCACCCTAGTTTCAAGAAAGAAACGGTAGTGAAGTACTTAATCCAGGATGAACTTCACATGATTCCTGCCCGCCTCTCTGGTTCTTGCAGCAACTCCAACAAAGGATTTTCATCGCCTGGTTGTGCGTCCAAATCACAAATGGTACACGGAACGACTCTAGAATGATATCATCCATTGTGTGATTAATATATCGCAGCGCAGCATGTGGCTTTCCTGCATAATACACGGTCTGAACAAAATCTCGAACATGTCTTGCAGGCGAAGTGCCACAATTCTTCACCAGCTGGTAGGTATGGCCTCAATGCCCCATACATGGACCTGAATATGCCTGAAGAGGAACACCAGTTTGTAGACCCAATTTCTTGAGTGACACTTGAAAGCTGGGGGAATGCTATCCGCTATCCCAAACAAATACGGAAAACAGCTGGTTTCTGTTTCAGATGTATAAGTCTCTCCACGTTTCCAAGTCGCTCGCCCTGACATCAAAAGGAAGCAGAAACACAAATAGACAAGTTGAAAGGATCCAAACGGGATTGTTCTACATTTGCTTCTTATATCATATCATCATCATATATCCAAATCATTCCAAATCATCAACCAAGGAACCAAAATTCAGGCCTACCTGAGCCAGGTCATGCAAGCGATCTCCCAGTGCCTGTGGCCATGCGAATCGCAGCGATCAGGGTTGGTTTCACTGGAACGCGCTATCCAAAACTGGGACAATACTTTCTATTTATAATATTTATAGAATTTATGTACAGCAATAGTGGTATCCTTCATAATGGTAACATTGTGAGTCTCATTTGCAAAAACAACAACAAAGTTGTTTTTGTTGTTTCAAGAAAGCGCGCCACCAGTTGGTCTGTCATCCTTCTATTGAAAAAGACACCAACCGGCGGTGCCATTTTGGGTACCCCTCGGCCTCCACCAAAATGGCACCAGCGAAACGCACCCATGGTGCCATGGGTCGTTTGCCCAGTCATGTGCCCGTTGCAGTTCTGACGCAATCTCTGGCTGTGGATAGTTCAAACTGCCCTGGATCAAGATGTAGGTAACACATCCGTAGGCATTTATTATTATTATTATTATGATTATTATTATGATTACTATTTATTTATATATATATGTGTGTGCTTGTTTGTGTATAACCTCAAGTCAACTGTTTGCTTGCTTTGCGTTCTGTAAGCCGTACCGTACATAATATGCTCTACATATGCATATCATACACGCGCCAATGCAGTACCATCTTAAGCATCTGTTCATTCAAACACAAACATATGAAAAAAACAGTCTAGTAGCCGCTAGTAGAAGCCCATCTCATAGCAATTTCTCCGGTTTCTGGACCCCTTGAGCTGTCACCATTTCGCCATTTCTACCTTGAGCTGTCAGCTTCCGAAGCTGCCCCAGTCAACATGGTTCAAGCGAAGCTTCCAATAGAAGTTGGTTTTCGAACATCTACCCTCTGGTAGTTTAACTCTTTGCCATGGACAATCACCACTCATATGCTAAATTCGGTAGAACATAGTATAACTGACTATAAACCGGCCATGGTTTCCATGGCAAATTATCAGAAGGTGTTTGATAATTGGATAAAAATGGAGCAAGAGTCGAACACCACGTCATGTCATGCCCAGCAGGCTGAAAGCACTGAACGCCAAGCCACGCGGCTCCCACAGGCTTTGGAAAGAGCCTGCTGTAGTCCTTCCACAGGTCCTGTCACTTGTTGTCCGAAGATTTCCAAAAGACCCTTCAGAGTTATCCATGTCATTATTTTGATATATGTTGATTATGACTAATATTATACTCTATGATATCGGGTCATTCTATGGTAATTGTGTTTCTTTGTAGTGCTCTATGGTTTTTGTTGGAATATGAATGTCTGACAATTTTGATTCTGCAATTTTCTGTTTATATGGGTTTGTCCCAGAATAGGGTATCCAAATACCTCAGCGGTGATCAATGATTCTTAGGATGACCCCAACCTCATCCAGCCTCCTGTGACAGTGGACTTTGAAGGCTAATCGATGACAACCGTCTTTGGACTGCAGGAAACCAGTGGAATCCAAATGACGGTTTGCCAAAATGCCTTTTCCTGCTTTTGTTGATAAATCGTAATTCCTTGCGTGCCGCTTCTTATTGTGCCTTTAAAACCATGACTGACCTAGATAGTCTGAAACCCTGCATTTGATTTTTCGTGTTTGAAGCCGTAGCTAAAACCTGCAGTAAATGCTAACGCGCGTCTATATGAAGTGGGTGCAGCTGCTAGTTGTTAGTGGTGGAACTGGAATATCTGCAGAGCTGGTCGTTGCCTTTGCTGTCACTGTTGCTTTTGTCAAACAGACAGGATAAACTACAAGTTCTCTGGTGGCGACTGGGTCACGGGTCAGCCAAAGCCGTTCTTTGAAACTTTTGCTAGCGCATTGCTAGCGGGGATCTAGCGGGTAAAATTATGTACAAATTCGCAAAGATGAGCCGCAACCTCAAAAATATATGAAAATTGTTGAGTAGCACAGAAATTGACTAAGACATCCTTTGGTTTAAGGAGCTAAGTGTTACATTTTGACTTTTCCTCGTGTTGAAATAACAAGCAGACAGGAACACAAAAAAATATCCTTGAACAATCTTGAACATGGGTGTGGAAAAAAAAACCTAGCGCAAACCTAGCGGGTTTGCTAGCGCTGCCTTGCAGAATTGGTGAATTTAGTTGCGTGCCGCCTCATAACGAAGAGGAAAAACAACTAGGTCCACACTAACTATCAACAACATTCAACAACTAGTGCAAAACTTCTGTCAATTATTTTTGGCAAATGGTCAAATGACACTCAGGACCGGCCTGCATCTCATCGCTTTGCCGGAGCCTTCAGAGGCATGCCGAAAGTGCAACGGTTCAGTTGCGATTTTGGGGTAAGGATGGGTAAGGTATGCCTCACGTTGGGACCTCAGTCTTAAAGCATCAGCTCTGGCGACACATCGCAGGAATCTCCGAATTTCAAACTTCAACTTTTGGCAACAAATGGTTACGGCAAGCCGTGATAGCCTTCTTAGCGATATCCTAGCCATCAATGATCAATGAGATTGCAGTAGTTCATTCCTACCTACCCACAAACATGGAACCAGCATAGATAGATAACTGTAAATATATGCATTGTGGCATCATTTTGGGTGCAAATTGCTCCATTTATCTCCGTTTATCAATAGATTTGAGCTGCGATTCCACATGTGCCTGGGATCTGCAGCTGGCCCCAGGTAGTCCAGCCTGCGAAAAGCATCAGCTTCGACACCAAAGACTAAGAATGCAGGGTGAGGTTGGAACACCAATGATAAAACATGAGAAAACACTTCACTACATGTAGATATCTGTTCATGCCACAGATGTTCTGGCTCGCTCTTCAGCCCGTCCATAAAAAAGATTCAATTCTTATCAATTGTGCTCATCTTCCCAAATGGTGATGGAAAACAACCAACTAGTTGTGATAGAATGTGATATAACTCAACTTTTATATATTTTTATGATTTTATGTTTCTTCTAAACACCATGTTTGTTGGTACTACCCCTCCATATTTTTGACACCATCACCAGCCTGCGAAGCAATGCCACCGCCAGCTCCGCTTCCCAGCCCTGGAAAACCGTAACCAGAAGGGTGACCCGCCAGGTCATCGAAGGGTCCAAAAACCAGCCAGGTGCATCCCCCCAAAAATCACCACATCATGTCAAAACACTCAATATCAAACACCCTCCAAAGCCCCTGAGTCTAAGTTCAGTTCAAGAGAAATGTATATAATAGAAATGTCAGTTAAATATCAGGGTGTCCTGTAAATTTGCCCATCATACAATTCAGGCAATTCTATTCAGGAGGATTAAAGATAAAATATGGGCGTGTCTGAAGAATAAGGTATACTCCTAATTGTGTTTTTGTTGGGGGGAACATATGGGAAACTGATGATTGACCAGTCAATATACGGTTACCATGGGCTACCCTATTTTCAGACAAACCCATATGCAGTATCTGCTCTGTTGCCATCCCTCCACGTTCCTCCATCTCATCCATGACCACTTCAGTCGCTGCATCGCGGCTGACGGACATCAGCAACTCACCTGCGCGCACCTTCCGAAGCCAAGAAACCAATTGCTGGTCACAATAAAATGCTGAGCACATTGGAACAGAACCAGGGGACTAATGTGGAAGTGTACTGGAATACATGTGCTGTATATGCGTGTTTGTGTAACTATATCGACTGAAATATGACGCAAAAACACCGTAGGGCCTAGGGAATTTGACCAAAACCAGTCAAACGTACAAAAGAACACAAGGAAGTCCTTGAGACTTGTGATATCTTGTGATGCAGCAGATTTTGGTATATGCCCCATCCGATGAGTTGAAGCACTCAGTCCCAACCTCTCTTCGCGCCAGCCATCCACGACCAGCACCGGGCCTCTGCAACGAACATGACGCGTCACATCTCAACTTTCATGGGAGAGCAGAGCATGTGGCACATTGCAACTAGGGTTATGTCAAATGAGTGGTCTTTGTGTTGTTAGATGATGAAGAGAATGGCAACCTGGTTTTCTATCACCTGCAGCTGCAAAGGCAGTTTCATCTCAAGCAGTTGCGGGCCCCATCACTCAAAATTTGGCAAGCTAACTAGAGGTAAGGTACTTTGAGTACATGCTATGAGTAGAATTCGTGGCTTTCCAAAACATCTAAAAGTCTGAAGAACGTGGTGAGGCTTTACTGGGGTTCACTGGGACTCAACTGGTGTTGCAACCTGGTGTGCCCATTAACGCAACTTGACCTTAGAATACCACTGCAGTATCTACTGATCTCTATCACTATCCATACAATTTATCTATGATTATCTATGATTATCCATGATTATCTATGATTACTTATGATTATCCATCCATCCATCCATCCATCCATCCATCCATCCATCTGCCCATGATTGTCTATGTCTATGATTATCTATCTATGATTGTATATCTATTATCTATCTATGATTATCTATCCATGACTATCTATCTATGATGATCCATCTATGATTATCCATCTATGATTATCTATCGAATCTATGAGTATCTATCGAATCTATGATTATCTATCATCTATCTATTTATCTATCTATCTATCTATCTATTTATCTATCCATCCATCCATCCATCTATCTAATGGTTTTATCTATAATCTATCCATCCATCTGTCCATCTATGCACTGTTACTGCCTTTTCATCATTTCTGCACGCAGCTTCTGCGCATGCGCCACTCGTGGCTGAGGCTCGATCACCTCTGCAGCATCCAGCACTCGATCTTCCCAGGGCCTCAGGTGGAGCAGTAAAGCCAAGAATCCTCAAAAATTACTTTACTTCGTGTGATCCCCACCATGACATTTATACATTTTCTTACTGGCAAATCTTCTGGCATTCTATCTGACATATCTTCTGACATTCTATTTGACATTCTATCTGGCAT